>JGI24022J15233_10010181_pt1 | contig 10649 bp, 8 predicted proteins | sample Ectturendosymbi2_FD_15233 | JGI IMG/M metagenome (IMG submission 15233)
GAGTACAGTCAATTGTTTTTCCACAAATTAAGTGCTTTTCTTGACTATTCTAATCACAAGCAATTTTTCCTTTACAAGGCTTTTGCTTCCATAACTTTAGCCCCCCCCTTAGAAAAATCCTGGCTGCGCCCCTGTTCCTGGATGAGTGCTACCTGCGATTGTTGCATGGGACTAGTCGTAACGTTTTCTTCTTTGCCCCAAGGATGAAAATAGAAAAACAAAAATTTTTATGTATTCACCATTTTCAGTGGTGAAAGGGTGCACAAGCTGGAATTTTAAATTTTGACCATTGAGGTTATATTGTAGTGAGGAAGTTATTCCTGCTTGGAATATGTATTTACAGTATTTGCACTTTTACTTTGCACTTCGTCCCATTCCTTCGATTGTGAACAGCGTTTTGAAGAGAAANATTTTGGCTAAGTTTTGTGACACTTCCACTTCGAATGCCAGATTTTTTCTTTTTTGTTGTAAAAAAAACTACAACTCTTCTAATATTCNAAAACAAAGGCGTTGCNCATAGTGATCACTTTTCAAATTTATTTTGATTTGCCATTGCAGGGTTATTAGCGTGAGTGTGCACCTTGAGAAAACTAATCTTTTATTTCACATTGCAGCGGGAAACCACAATTTCAATCCAGCCACACTATATCAAGTTCGTCTTTCCGTCGTTGACTGGCAAACGTGCTTTGATTCCTACCGCAATTCAAGTGTTGGTTCGATTCCTAGCAATACAATTTGCGCCGGAGACTTTAAAAAGGGTGGGGTCGATACGTGCCAGGTAACATAAAAAATTGTTCTGTGCATTGTGATAACAACAAAATTTTCTGTATTTCATTTGCATTATTGTTAATTTGATTTGCAAGAAGTTTTTTGATTTGCGCATTACGTTGGAGTGTGCTAAGCAGTTTCGATGGGTGAACCGGTAATTGCAACGAGCTTACACCGCATCTGTAAAGTGCCGTTGCGGTCAAATATTAGCATAGATACTGTGCATATATGAGTGGCATGACTTGCCCCATTTTACAATTTGCTTGAAGAACAATAACCAAGACTTTTATCCTTCTTGTTTTAAAAAAAAACGGTTTTAATAGTCGAAAAAACAAATGAACTTGTAATTTTGTCATTTCTTGCACAAAGTCATATGTACGCCTGGCCATAAAAGCTTTAATTGCACATGCACGCCAACGTCGACGAACTAGATTGTTTTCGTGGTGAATATTCTTGATGTTTTTTGCAAGGGTGACTCTGGTGGTCCTTTGGTTACAAGGTTGGATGGAAACAGTTGGTTCCTCGTGGGCATAACGTCCTTCGGACGCGGATGCGGACTTCCTGATTTTCCTGGAATTTACACAGAGGTTTCCGCCTACTACCAATGGATTGCCAAACGTTAGTCAATGCGCCATGCGTTTTGTTGATTTTATTTTCACTGAGCTTAATTTTCATCCCTCAATGAAATATCTTAATAAATGATTTACTGTAGATCAGTGGTGCACAACCAGTCGATCGCGGTCTACTGGTAGACCGCGGACTGATCCCAAGTCGACCGCGAGGGCTATTGGAAAAAATCAAACAATAATTATTTCCACAGTGGTTATCTAATTAATCGTCTATTTGCTTCATAATGATTGTAAAGATTTCCTCTCTGAAGCAACGTGGCCCAGTAACTTGCATTATGACATTTCAGTAACTTCTAGCAATGGAGGTCTCCTGCAGTTACCGGTCATGTGGCGGGATAAAGTTATGTGAGACCAAGAAAAGCTGTTGGTTTAGTATCAGCATTATGCTACTTGTTACGTCAGTGAGCAGTAAGGCCATCACGTTTAAGAACTATGTGTGTGTGTATTTTCGTAAAATTTTTGGGCTATTTGTGGCCAAAAAAATTATGGCGTTAGGCGCCATAGTGGGCTACTACCTTCAAACAACTAAGCGCTTTTGGGATTTGAATTGTGCTCGTCCTCAAATAAATTTATTGCATCCTTACTAGCAGCTAGCGACCATAGCGTTTACGCCCTCGTGAACGTTAACATGGCTGAGGTGAAACAACTCAAGACCTACCATTTCCACCTCAAATAGGGTAAGATTATTTTTTTGTGTATTCTCATTCAAAACCTGTTTGTTTGATCAGCAATGCAACAACAGCGATGAAGTAAGGTAATTTGGAGCGGCATTGTAATACAGTACAAAAGAACTACGAAAGGGATTTTCCTGCCAAAACCTTTGTGCCACAAAAGCGCGGGATTTGAAAGAGCAGCTTCAACACAACAGTCAGTCTTCACCAAATCCCAGAACCCAGGGCAAATTTTGCTTTCAATCGCGTCAGTCACGTCCTTGCTAAACACGAGAAGACATTCAAAGATGGTAATATTGTGAAGGAAGCCTTTCTCGAGGCAGCAGACAGCGTTTTTGAACACTTCAAAAATAGAGCACAGATCATTATAGCTACAAAGAAGTGTAACTCTCCCGCAATACAAGGCATGCGAAAGAATGGCTATGTATGTGGAGGAGCAACTGAGGATGTTTATAGACGCGTGTGAGTGCCTTTTCCTGTACTTTGACGAGTCGACTGATATGTGGCACAATTGTGTCTTTTCATTAGGATTGTTTTTGAAGACATGACCGCCAAAGGAGATCTACTCACCTATTTGCCAGGACATACCAGAGAAGAGGATATTTTAAATGTTTTTATGGGCTTGGTTAAAGAGACAAAAGTACCTTTCCACAATTGATGTTGGTGACATTGGCGCGAAAGTCAAGTCAGTTTTCGACTTGGAAAACTCCGCTCTTGGGGACTGGGTCGTAAGGAGGGGGGAAAGGGGGAAGCAATTCCCCGGGAGCCGAATCACTATGTGGCGCACTCTGCTTGGGGATGAGATTCTGACATTGCAAAATGATTTTGAGATCAAAGTCAGATCAACATCTGCTCAACCTGACGAGCATGTAGTGTTCTGGATAAGTACTGGTGGCGGATGGGTGTCCCAATCGCAGATGAGACTTGAACCTGACTGCTCTGTTTGGATCAACTTATTTTTGCGAGTCCGCTTTCTGGCACATGAACATCACAAAGTCCAAGTACAGATCAACAAATACTAACAACAACCTTGTAGCTTGTCTACGCCTTGCAACCAGCTGCAAAACTCCTAATGAATAGAAGCTAGCCTCCTTCCAGTGCCAAGTGCCCACTACCGTTCGAGGCAATTTTAGTTTTTCAAACTCAGAGATCTACTTGGTTTAATCTGGATTATTTTACTGTTTGGTTCTCAAAGAGATTGTGGTGTGTGTTTGAGACATAGATGTAAGAGCAGGCAAATGTTTGGGAGTGCGAAAGATTTTTGCACTAATTACCCCAAACCTGCCCGAAAAGCTTTCGGGCAACTCTTTGAGTGAATATTTCCTTTTACACAAATCATATAAAAAGGTCTTCATGTGATTCTCCCCACATTGGACGCCAATTTTTCAAAATCAAACAAAGTTGGGCGCCGTTTTTATCCGTATTTTCAGGTAGTTTGCCCAGAATTTCAGGTATTTCGCGAATATTTTCATAGATTTTGCACAGAATTTCACGGTATTTCAGGGATTTTGCCCGGATTGTCGACAAATCAAAACATTTGGGGGTGCGCTTGCACCCCGCATCCTGCATCACTGGTTTGAGGGAGGAAGATTTTTTGATGCGACATATGAGATCTAGTAGTTGTGTTGCAACCTCTCCGGTGGTGTTGCGTTGATTGTGTGATTCACCACAAACGGGATGTGCGTGAAGAACAACACCATACATATACGTGGCGCGAACAAGCAATAATAGAGTGCTTATGGCATGTGAACTCTATTGTTCCTTGCTGCCACAGTGCGAAGCTTTGCGCATATGCCGCTCGGGATTTCCGATCGCAACAGTTTTGTGACAACAAGAAAAAGTTTTGTGAAGTTATTTACTGGATACGATGTGTATATGTTTGTGATGTTGACACTGGACTGGTAGATCTCGGGATGGTGACTACTTGAAAAGTAGACCTTGGGACAAAAAAGGTTGGACACCACTGCTGTAGATGATGTGTAGTTTTTTACGGAAATTGTAAATATTTTGATACACCGAAACCATTCTTGCACCAAAAAATTCCAAACCGTTGTTGCGTAGAACGTTCGTGCTTTTAAATATCTGTGAGCTACGCTGATCCAACAACTTACACCCAATGTTCCCTCGAAGCTGCGAGCCTGCGCGGCCGCGCAGTTGCTAAGATCCCTCTGCGCAGTTGCAACAATGCTTAGCGCAGTCTCCACTACTTGTTAACCGCCCGCTGTGACAGATTTAATAACTTCTCCTCAGTGAAATTGTCATTCTGCGCACCCGCTTGTTTTCCGAGCAGCATTATTAAAAATTGGAGGGAACATTGCCACCAAACCTGCTTGTTGATATTTTGCAGATATCGGTGAAACCCCCACCCCGGCAGCAGGTAAGAGTGGTGTGTTGCTTCAAAAACTTCATCAAAATATAAACATGGCTGCTTTGGTGCATATTGTGTTTTATGTATGAAGCAGTAAAGCGACAACAAGTACTGTAGGTACCACCGCTATGCGTTTCATCACAAATAGCCGTAACTGAGAATTGACCATTGGTTATACCGCAACGTTACCAAAGATGGTTTCATGGAGCGCAATATGTTTGTGAAAAATATTGCAGTGGTGTAGATTTACTTTAATCTATGAAACCCCCGGAAAAAACTTTTTCCAGAGGGGATTGCTAACGTTTCCCTTCGTGGCTGACATTGTTACTTTTACCAAAATTTGTGGTGAACAAGAGCATAGCTTTACAATTATTACATTGGTTTTGGTTATCGACGTCGAGCAAACCCCATTAGCTACTGTGAAAAATCAATCAAGCAAAGAACTGGTCCCCATGCCTATAACAAAACCCTTTCTTGACTATCAACTTCATCCCTGGAAATTCCTTTTCCTCAATACAAATATGCTAGGTGCCGATATGCGTTCCAAAGGGAACCAAAACTGGATTTTGTCCAGGGGGTGGCTAAAAGTTTCTTTTCAAGGGGACAACGGTAGTGAATTTCATTTTACCAAGTCTGATACTAAGAGAAGAACACTTTTTCAGTTTAAAAGTTAATAGCTAAACATCACATTTCATAATCAGGTTTTCCGAGCCCTGCTGCCCAACTTCTAATGCGTGTCTAGGTTCCAGCTGAAAAATAGAAAAAAATGTAGGATATGAAGTGATTAAAAAGTAAATATTATTACATAGTTGTCTCTATAATTATCTAGCGTCATTGGTCCATCGACGATGCTTTAGTACTAAAATATCCCCTTAGAATCATTGGTACTGTACTACCTTATAAGATTTCACTGAGATGTTAAAACCTACAAGGCAAGTTTTGGATTCTCCACTGAAAATGCTAAAAGCAATGCGTGTTTAATATATTGTTGTCTGGCAGTAGCACACTTTAAGCACCAAGATATATAATTTTCCACAACTTACCGCAAGCTGTTTTCTTTTGGGCGGTAAAAGATTTCCGAATACGGCATTATCAATTCGTTCTCAATGGTGAATTATGCTTATAAACCAAAATATTATGATTTTTGTCTTGAAAGCGCTTCTTAGAGATCAAAGGCCTTTGAGGTACTTGTGAAGAAAAGAAAAATGCCAGCCTGGTTAAAACAATGTATTTGCTCTGCTACTGACATCCTATTGTCTTGCAATCGGCATCTGTTTTTTCTTTACAGTTGTTAAATGCAATTAACGATTGTTAAATCAAAGTTCGAGTATAAATTGCATTCAAAGCACTTACTATTGAACTGGTGGTATATGGTCGGCAATCAGCATAGGTTTTTGTATGTTTGAACCATAAACATAAAATGTCATGACTTTTATTGAAAGCCTTATGCTTGCTGTAAGCTTTCGAGGAATCAGCCGAATTGCCTCTATACTTTTATCTTTTTGCGATGATAGAGACTTGCACATGTTTGTATTCAAGTAACTATAGTCTCCACACAGGTAAAGAGTTTGAATCAACCAAAAAAAGATTGATTCAATATCTTCACCTATGTGTTGCTCTGTCTCTTAGAATCACGACAGCTGGTTAAAAGATATGAAGGTAATAAATGAAAAAACTAATTTTTCCTTTTTAGGAAAAATCACATTAAGTCTTTAAAACTATTTAAAAATATCAGGTATCAAGATTTAAATCGATTTCTGATTTTATAGAAACTGGGTGTATATCAAATTAAGCTAAACGTAAACCTTGGTTTCAATCAAATTTGGATACCGGAGAAGTCACCACAAGAACAGAAGTCTACCTTTCACTTATAACTTTCAAACCGTAATGGTTAGAGCAAAATCTTAGACATTGTTAGAAGGGTACATCGATGCTCATATGCTCAAAAAAAACAGTAGGGTTGGTGGTTGCTTTTATTGCATGTTGTTGGTAATTCAAACGCATTTTCAGGTAAGTTATGCATTCATCCGAATGCTTTACAAGGCAATGCTATGGAAATATACTTGCGAACCCGTTTAGTGGCCAAAGCGAACCAACAACAAGAAATGAACTTGAAATCATGCTACATCCGTAAACGTCCTTGCTGCTCACGAAACAAAGCAGCTGGTATATTAATCAATGAATTTAAGGCATAAAGTTACTCTTGAAATATCTTAAATGGAGGGTTTACTTTTTTAACCACATTTTACGAAGTGTTGTGTCACGTGAGATCGATTTCCATAAAAAAATTTCCTCAATTGATTCATCTGTGTCGCTTTTGTGGAGACTAGTTACATGAATGCAAAACACTAGTAAGAACACAGTTGAAAATTTATGATATGCGATCAGACCTGGCAGTTGTGCTTCACGTCTGCCCAACGCCCAAGACCACTTAATTAGGAATTTTGTAAGTAGCGAATGCTTTCGAGAACTGTATTAGATAATTGTGTCCAGTGTACTGAGCTCTCGCTCATTGATAACATAACACAAAGAAAACCAAAAATATTAAAAGGAGCGCAGTAGTCTGCTGTTGAATGGACGAGGGCCAGGGTGGCTACCAGCAGCGTTGCTGCTTCAGCACCCCAGCCAAAGCCAGGAAGCAGCCTAAGGAGTGTGACGCATGATGTCAGCTTTTTGCGAAGTGACTCGAGGTGTCGGCGATACGTGAGCGACCTGTCCAAAGTTGCTCCGAGGTATTTGGGCTCGGAGCAGAAGGGCAGGATTTTGTTGTTGAGATTGAGTTTTAGCTTCTTTGTTGCTGAGGTGGAAGACTGCCGACACCGTTTTGTAGTGCTAAGCTTTATCTTCCAAGTCTGGAGTATTCATCTATTGTTGCCATGTCCTTGCTCACCATCCCTTCCACTGCCTGCCAGTCTTCATTAGCATGCATAATGGGTAGGTCGTCAGCATATGCATACTTTCTGGAGACGGTGGATGGCAGGTCAGAGATGAAGAGAAAGGGTGCAAGGATAGATCCCGGTGGGACGCCGTTTTTGAGGCGTCGTAACCTGCTTCGTTTTGACCCAATGAAGGCATAGAACTGCAATCTTAATCCGAATGGTATTTAACCCAATGAAGGCATAGAACTGCATTCTGTAATCCGAATGGTATTATGTTTAAGCTCAAAGTTTACACATTGTTTGTTTTAGCAGTTTATTTTCCTTTTTCTGGCTGAAAAAGGCACTTGACGATATTCTCCATTATAATTCAGATTGGAGTTGTATTTTGCGTAGATTGAGTAGTGCTATTGATGACACTTTGTACTCTAGAAAAAGGTAGGCGTTATGAAGAGTGAAGTTAGTAACGGTATCGCTGGAATCGATGTATGTACGTTTTTTGCTAGTCTCAGTTTTAGCAAATACTCCTTGCCCAAGCCAAAGGCGATGAGCTGTAGTATCTAATGCAGGGGTGGGAACCAATTTGTTATCACGGGCCGCATGGATTATGGAATACGGCTGGCGGGCCGCAAAATCCATTAATTTTATCCTCTTAAATTTTATTTTTATCTAACTATGAGGAAGAGCGACTTCTCTGGACTTACTGTCTATAGATAGTAATTGTAAGTGCCTGCTTATTATGGAGCTTCGTTTTGACTCGTTGCTGTAGTATACTCTAACTTGGGTAACGAAAACTCTGATGCGGACCATTTCAAATATTCACGGCGGCAGCAGGTTCCCCACCCCTGATCTAATGCAACACTTCTGAGACGTTATGCTACCCGAACTTCAGCAAACGTATGTTTTACTGACGAATAATGCCGAGATCTGGCTGCTATTGGGCGATTGTCCTGAGTGATATGCTGCAAAATTGATCGAGTAACTGCGTTTGCTAAGCATGAAGCTTGAGTTTTAACAATGGAAGCTGCGAAATACACCTCTTCGCAAGTCGCTCCGTTTCCTGTCAGGTTTGGCCAAATACTCAAATTTTTATCGATCCGATTGCGTCTCTCTCATGGCCCATCATTCCACTTGACCGAAATCCGTTTATAACAAGGGAGGTATTTACAGTATTTTATCGTTGAATGAGTTTCGAAACGACGAAAACATACTTAGTCGTTGTTTGCACGTGCCACCACATTTGGTCCAAAATCTTTGTTCTATTTTAACAGTGTCATCAATTACAACTATAACCGTATTTAGAAAACAAATATATTTGGTCCAGTTGGTAAAACCTGACCTAGTCACTAACAACAACTTGAGCTAAAATGTGTTAGGACATAGTTGTGGGTGGAGGGATCCAAGCTGTGTGTGGAGGAGTCATGTAAACGTTTCATCTATATTTTTGTGGTTATTTCTGTGGCAATCACAGTACATAACTAGCAATCTAGACAAATCTGACACATCTGCATTCGCATCACAACAAAAAAGCGATTTTACAGCAGTTAATAGACTTTCTCTGAGCAAGATCAACACATCATGCATTTTTCAAAGGAGAATTATACAACAAAAATAAAAATGCCTAAAGAGTGTTTATAAGCAATCAAACTGCTTTTGCCGCAAACAAGCCTTTCAAATTTATATCTCTTTTTCACAGCGGTTACCAACGCCCCTGTGGCTGACGAAAACTGGAGAACAACAGGTATTTACCCTTCACTGTTTTCGCTAAACCTGCACAATGGTTTGAACTGTCCGTTCAACGTTGGTGTTGGGTAGGCACTACTCATATCTAACGCAAACCTGACTAAAAGTTTACAACAATATAGCAAATCTGAAACCCAAATGAAATTCCTTCATGATTGTATAGCAAAACGAGCTACCAGTACATTTAAACAACAAACACATTATTCTGTAGCACTGAGACGATCTTTATATACTGCAAAAGTTATTCAAATAGCAATGTATTTCATCTGCTTCTACAAAATTTCCAACGCTTTTCATTATTTCATTGGCAGTGTCGACAAAACCAACTATGACAGAAGAAAACTGGAAAACAACAGGTAATTTGCACTTTTCATTGTTATTGTCAAACAACAATGCTTTTTTTCTAGTTCGGCAAAATTTACAAAGCTTTTCAGCATTTCATTGGCAGTGATGACAAAACCAACCGTGACAGACGAAAAACACTTTTCATTGTTATTGTCAAACAGCAATGCTTTTCTTCTAGTTCTACAAAATTTACAAAGCTTTTTATTATTTCTTTGGCAGTGATGACAAAACCAACCATGACAGAAGAAAACTGGAAAACAACAGGTAATTCGCACTTCATTGTTATTATCATCTCCACAACATTCTCAACTGACTACGCAATAACGATATTACCAAAGAAATAAACAGAACTTGTTATTAATGGCAAGCTAATAATGCGAGCTTCCTAATGTGATGATGAAGTGAAAAATTTCACTGTTTGCTTTGCAGTTGCCACCAGCGCAGCAACAACTGTTAAAAGTGAAGAAACTACAGGTGTTTTCATCATACTTTCCGTAACATCGAAATTGTTTTGTTTGCCTAAGCATAACAACCTATAAAGATCAAATGTTTGAAATTTACTAAATTGAAAGCGAACAGAAATACTAAATCATTTGGTAAGCAAACGTGCAAACTGTAATGATCAAAATGTTACATTTTGGATTTTGAATTTCATTTAATGCATCTTTTGAATATGTGCATTTAAGCAACATGCACCTTGCCTACACATTATACAACATTTTTGTTTGCATTCAATTTAGTGTATCTTTCGAAAGCTTGAAAAGAACAGGTATTGCACATTTTTCTGTTTTTGTTTAACATACGCAATACTTTGAATTGTGGAAAGATGTATTGGGTCATACTTTACACATTATGCAATTCAATCTATTGTAGCCAGGACCATGAATAATCGAGTTGTTCAAACTCAAAAGTATTCTTTCACTTCTGCAAATTTTCAAATCGTTTCATCATTCCACTGACATTTGTTAAACGTCAACGATGACAGACAAAACTAAAAAGAGAAGGTATTTACACCTATTCCTTATTTTTACCAATACTCCACAAAGTTCAGTACCGTCCATCGAAAAAAGTCCTTTCACAGTCAAGGATCAGACACCACGATCTTATCACTGCATATACATGTAGGGACTGGCGTGTAGGTGACTGTAGAGATCCCTACTGGTTGAAGGGTCAACCTAGTTGTTGCAGGAGCACAGGTCGGTCTCCCAACTAAGCAACCTGACGTCTTGAAGTTGCCAAGCCAAAGCAA
>JGI24022J15233_10010188_pt1 | contig 10645 bp, 4 predicted proteins | sample Ectturendosymbi2_FD_15233 | JGI IMG/M metagenome (IMG submission 15233)
TCTGTATTGTCTGTTTTTATCAACCTGCGTTCTGCAGAGTGTGTGTGTTCATACTATGGACTTCGTGTCTGCTAACAAACAAATAAATTAAATTAATGTTTGGAAACTGATTGATGCTTTGACTGAAGCCAACTATTCTTTTTAGCAAGGCATATATAGTATTCATTTGCATTATGCTATTCACTTTACAAACAAATTTTAGGCAAAGCCAAGCGTTTAACTGAGTCACAGAGATTAAAATTAGACGCTAAGTTGAGACCGTCAAACCAGCCAACTGATCCAAGTTACCGAAACATCACACGACAGTACGGAGTGAGGCTGCTGTGAGAAAAGTCTGTGCGAAGCGGGATGTTATGCGTAAACGTTCTGCTCTAATGTCTGAAGTCCAGGCGCGGATTTACCATTAGGCTAAAAAGGCGTAAGCCTAGGGCTCCCGATTTTAGGGGGCCCCAAAATTTCGGATGTAACGACGATTTCCAGCATTTTTGTAAGCAATTGCATTTTTGTTTTGATTCAACGCACGTTTTTTACTATGCCGCTATGAAAAGATCTGTGTAGAACAGGGGTTTCCAAACTTTTTCATCCGAGGGCCACATAAGTTATTACACAACAGTGCGAGGGTCGGACATCTTGCATAATGTGATTGTTTCGGGATATGTTACATTCTACCAAATCAAAAAGTTTTCGTCAATTAATTTTTCATTATTTACAAAATGTATTCGCGGTTCGGATTTGGCCCGCGGTCCCTAGTTTGGAAATTGGCTTCTCAGGTCGGATGAAAGCTTTGCGGATCGTAGTTTGGAGACCCCTGATATAGAAGAATGAGCGCAAAGGATTGAAGTGAATGACGATGCGCATTCTCTTTTTATGGCGTTGAGACTTGGTTATTGTTACGTAAAAGGTGTGGAAAAAACGCCTGAATGCTTTTTTAGATTACACGAGGCCAGTGATGAGTGAGGTACTTTCGTTCAGCCCAGGTCTATCTCTTGTTGCTTTCATGGGTAAGATACGGGGTAAAGGCAAGACCTGCCTGCACTGCAGCTATAAGGTTGCAGATATTTAATGGCGCAAAATGCCGTGGCGTATCTGTACGAAATGGCGCCAGTGGAAAAGTTGATGTGTGTGCCCTTTCCAATAATTTGTGTATATATAGGCACAATTTTTACGAAAGTTAAAACATTAAGAAAATAAATGTTTCAAAACGGAAATTATTTGCATTTATTTTTGCTTCGAATTTTCAGCAAATAAAATACAAATTATTCTTAAGGGCCATAACATACTTCAATGCTTATTTATTTTTATTATGAAGAATATCAAAACATTAAAATAACAACGTTCTCATAATTTATAGGCCTATGTAGTGTTGCCGGACAAAACTGTTCATTTTAGAAAAAATCAAACAATATATTGCAACTGCAAACGACAATTTCTTTTAAAAAGAAACACATTTAATTTGAATTGTAGGCCTACAATAAATTGTTTAATGCAAGTCATGTATCACTTGTGTTCGAAAAACACAATTCCATCGAAACATTCATATATCTAGCCTTTTCCGGTTAAATTACACAAAAATGCCCCTTTCCTCATCAAAGCTAGATCACACAATCTGCCCTGACTTACTATTAGTCATTGAGGCACGGAGGTATGAAAGGACCAGTCTCTGTTTACCTTAAGCGCCTAAGAGATTTTGTTCGGAGGGGCCAGTTAATGACGTTGTCAGTCACGTCGTTTGCAGTCCGACTGTTCCTTCCGTTTAGTTTCTAACAGTTGAAAATTAATATAAAATTCTTAGCAGGTTTGTTTCAGGGGGTGCTGCAAAGTCTTGCTATTCTGTATGCTGAACACGCTTTAGCTAGAAAGATGAAGTATGACAAAATTTTCAACGATTTTGCAGACAAAAGTCCCGTCGATCGCCGCCTATGTACAGCATCAGGCTGTTAGGTGTCGTAAGAAGTACAGGTGCTTTATTCAGAGCGAGCTCATGACAGTTGAAAACGGTGCAATTGCACAGGGAACTAAATAAATATCTAATGGGAGTGTTGTCAGGCAACTTCACCGGTGACTTTTTCGAAAGCTTCATTATCACTGTTTCTGCTCCTGATATCGAGGGAATCCAGAATAAAGTAATATGTTTATGGATTGGAACAACTTGTTCAGTGAATGTAGCGAGCACTTGTAGTGCTAATTTGTATGACATCAGTCGTCGCGGACCTTGCAGAAGGGCCCCCAAAATGCATAAAGATTTATCACGATACATGCTTCGTAACAGTTTAAATGTCCGGACTCGTTTGGCTCAAAAGAACATACTTTTATACTTTTTCACTCATTTTTTCGAAAAGCTGCTAGTTTGTGGAATACATTGCCCATTGTTGTCAAATCTTCCGCTAGTTTTTCGTCCTTTAAATTACGTCTAGAAACTGTAACTGCTGGCACCTTCATGGTAGCAACCCCAGTAATACATCGTTACGCTGTAGACTGCGCTTGGGTCACAGTGTCCTAAACCTGAAAAAGCGCACTTATCGTTTGTGTTCATGTGGTAGTAAAGAAACAAAAGAACATCTGTTCCTTAACTGTTCTCTTCACTCTGCGCTCCGAGTTGACCTGATGCAATCTGTGAAATCATTTTACTGAAAGAAGGTCTGCAAGATTTATTGTCAAGTGTGTTACACTTACAAGATCATTCAAGACTGTTGCAACTTCTACTATTTGGACATCCTTCGCTTAAACTCAAACCCACAACTAATATGTATAATGCTGGGTCTAAATATCTTGAATTAACTAACCGCTTTGCCTCGCAATAACACCTTGGGTTTCTCTTTTATAGTAACTCCTTTATCATTCTGTAATTAATTCTCCATTTCACCCTTTTACCTCGTTGTTTTTCTTGTATGCTTGCAGTTTACCAATCCGTGCTTGCAATCTTTTGTTAATTGTTTGCAATCTTTCGCTAACTGTTCGTCATGAATTGGTTCGCTCGACATGACGATTTGCTTGGTTTCTGATTTCCACCCTTGTTCCATTGGCACTGTCTAAACGCGTCTCTGAAACACTTACGGAGTGTTTAAATCTCCATATAGTCGTTGCCATTGTAGTTAACCAAGTCATTCAATGTGCGGCCCTGGTTAAAGATAGTGACATAAATTTTGGCCCAGTAAGCTATTTCGGTTGGACATATCTGCTCTAGACTATACAGAAGATTTAACATTCAGCGTTTTCTCATTGTTTTTTAGGTGAATTAACTTCGAAGCAATTTGGCGCGATTGAAACTGTTGTTGCTTGGTAGAAAAGCCAATGTTTTTGAAAATAACTTATCAAATGTTTTGCTTCTCAGTTGGAACTTGCTAGCAGGTTCTGCTAACAAAGTTATTTCCAGAATGCTATTGGCTTGTGAGAAGCTACAACATATCACTGAACGTTATCTTATGCCTACCATTTTACTGACAAAAAGTTTTAGGCTTGTCAAAAAAATAAACATACTGTTTCTGCATACAATGCCTGAAGACGTGCGTTTAGAAACAGGCTTACTACCCATTTGGTTGTTTTAAAAAATTTTACTCGATGGCGAATCAGCTCGTCTCTTAATTTAGTCGTGCTTCTATCGATACTTCAACTTTATATCAATGATCACGGCGTTGCTAAGACAACAAAATATCGTGTCTGCCATTAAGTGGTCAGACGAAAATGAACACCTTGCTCAAGTTATGTAAATTAGAACTCTTTTGCACATCAGCCTTTATCTTTGGACAGTGTAAAGCGATTGTGCACTGTAAGGCAATTGCGTGAGAGCCGAGCCGGATGACGACTGCATTGAAAATTAAACACTTCTTGGTAAAGCACAAAATTTTTATATCAGCCCAAAATTTATATATCCCAGGTAGTAGGTATTCACGGTTATCTTGGTTCCATCCGAATATAACCAAGTGGATCCAAATCAACAAAAATTTCACAAGAGAATTTTCTATCATCTCACACTTTCACGGAGCAGCAATATACGCAGCATCAAAATAACCATTTTGGAAATTCTGTGTTGTCAATGAGGAAAACAAATGACGAGAACACGCAACGCAACTGATTTTATTAAGTGCTATTTTCCAGATGGAAACTTGGAAAATTTTCTATGAACTCGAAACATTCCTGAACCGACAACATCGTAGGAGAAAGAGTTGCTGACATAGAGAGATTCGCGGCTCTCCTGAAACAAAACAAGAAAAATGAAAAAAACAATTAAGGTTTGCCGTTAACTAAATGTTGTTTTATGCTTCATTTAGGTTTGCAGTCCGTTTAGTCATATCGTGAGATGTCTGCAAAGCGTTTTCCACGTTTACTAAAACATACCAAGCTACTGGAAAAAGGCATACCAGACATACATACTAAATAGGGAATGAATTTCAATTCAAAATTCAGCACCACGCATAACCTTACATAAAGAGATAATTTGCAAGCAATTCAGGGACAATTTCGTGTCAGGGTTAACGCTGAACAGCCACCACTAAATCTCACGAAGAAAAAGTTATAGATGCAGGTTGGTTGGTTATCTGCTAATGAGCTCGTTGGAACTGCAGCTAGAAATTACGAACTGCTAAATTGAAAACGGCAAACAGTAAAAACTTGTTTACAAAGTAAGATTAACCGAGTGACATTTCAACTTTCACATGTGTGGAAAAGGCAGGTATTACCAAAACAGTATAAAACTGACTATTGGACAGAACCAACTAATAATTACATTCTAAAAACTTGTGACCTGCTACTACACGTTGCCACTATGGTGCCCGGCACCGAGTTTTTGTTCAAAATGATTTTTCTTACTACTACAAAACCCACTCCATTATATTTTTAACCATCCTATCTTCCTGCAATCGTTTTTTTACACAGAATACAACAGACAAAGGTGAAACAAGCTTTCGCAAATAACAAATGCTACATGTTATGTTTGTATAACTACTGGTTACCAAAAGAGACAAATTCCGAACGGAGCTATAAAAGCAAGCTTTATTTGCTTTTAAGGTTTTTCTGTGGCAGCTAACAACAACAGCGGCGTACCGAGATTGTGCGATATCCCGGGCATCGAAACATGAAAACAGCAAACACGCGATGATTCAACTGATTTACGTGTCGCTTCCATAAAAATGCAGTCAGATTGTTTATATTCGTCCTTATTCTTTGAACACTACAACCGTATTTTACTTTGTGACTGAGTGCCCGGACGTTGTAGTGTCTGAGGGCGTGTGCATGCCACAACACGTTCGTACTTCACCTGGCCTTAACCAGGGTTGGACTCAGTGTCCTACTCGGGATAGTGTTGTACCAGGTGTTACGGGTTAACGAACAATAGTGTTAAGTAGTGTTAAGAAAGTGTCTGTGGCTCCGTGGTTCTGCCCCCAACGCCGTTATAAAACGTTCTGTTGTTCTGTTTTATCAATCTGTGTTGTGCAGACAGTGTGTGCTTGTACTCTATGGACTTCGTGTCTGTTTCAAAACATTAAATAAATAAAAAATTCCTTTTCTTGCCGACAGCATATTTTTTACTTCGTTGAATCGCCCTCTACACACCACAAATAGTCGTCGCGAGCACCACTGCCCGCGTCTCGTTGCAATAACCGAGCAAGAGGCATCCTCCTCTGACAGGTCCATAACCTGTTTGTGTTTTCGTCGAAGTGTTCACGGCCAAACAAACGCTACAAGAAAACCTTCGCACTCATTGCCTTTGTTGACTCCACGTTTAGATCAAACGCGGATTAGCAGGAACGTCTACTGTATACTAACTACTATGGACAAAATCTAGCAGTTTTTGCTGAAATGCCATTATCTTGTAAAGGTCGAGTTATCAGTTGCACTGGAACCATGCTTTTTTCGCTGAGACATTTCGGTCATTTGTACCATGATTGTATAAGAACTTTCCGTAACAGTATTGACTGGTCTATATTATCCGACATTATGACCGAATTGACTTTATTTTTTCCGGCCATTTAAAAAAAATTCGGTCTATGACCGAACAAAACTTAAGACTGGGACAACAAATAACTAAACCAAATAATCGTAGTTCGTTACAGAAGCAACGCTTCTGTAACTTCCCGTAATTTTAGCGACATGGCTACATTACCAATAACGAAAGATGGTGGGGTGACGGCTTTTCCAATGCGTGCCATTATTGGTTGCAACGAAAAGCTTTAACATGTCAGCATTCCTCCACTCTCAAATGTCAGAAGTGTTTGATGATGTTGGGCAGCGCGTCCAAGACATTTGACAACCGCTGCGGACTTCACGTAAACCAGCAAATGAAAGTCCTGCTGTGTTTTTCGGTAGGAACTTTTTGTTAATAGGCCGAGCATTAGGACGGTAGACAGTATTGCCTTTAGTGTACAAGAAATACAAGTTAATTCCCGCTGTATAGAATATTTATCTAGCAATATTGTTCTTGTTCTGCAATGCCAACACAGCATTCAGAGTTGAAAAACCTGTGGTACTAATTCCTGAAATAACTTGTACCGAAAAGGGCGATGCTATCAATACCGGTTGCTGGCGGAGCTCAGAAGAAAGACTGATTACAAGTAGCAATGCAATGTGAATAAGGACGTTCCGATTTCTAAACTGCGATTGCTTGTGGCTTGTCGCTGACACACGTGAATGCCAAAAGCGTCGATTGCCTCGGGTAGTTTTACCTCGGCACGCCAATAGTTGCCAAAACTACTGTTTCAAAAACAATCAATTGTTTCGATAACAAAACCACAATATAAATTTCAAGAAAGACAAAGGATCACCAACCGCATGTTGTTGCAGCAGTATTGACTCTGGCAATACAGACGTTCCACCAATGAGACAGTTGACGCGGCTGATGGCGTGGGGAGGAAGATGGCTCAACACAAACAACGTGCCCGTGTCCGGCTGCACCCCCCGAACAAGCCCTAAACCAAGACAGGTGCAAGCTTGTGCCGGGTGAATAAAGTCGTCCTGCATTTTCTCCTTCTCCTGCAGAAAACGTTGTCAGACAGCGAAGTTACCTTTACCAACTCAAAAGAACGGAATTTGCAAACGGTACCTTCAAGGTGCGAAAGACCTCCGCTTCCAGAGTGCAAAGACCAACCATAGACGCATTCAGCAGCAAGTACACATGCTTTAACTTTACGGGATTATCGGAAGCATTGCATATAACAATCTTTTCCGTTTGCACGGCGTACGGTTTTATCGCCTGCAGGGATCTCGCTAACGATGTTCTGCAACGAAGAGAAATCAAAACGTTCTCACTGGCCGTGATTTTCATTATAATGTTGTTAGTTTGATAAAAAAAAGACGCAGAACCCATACGCAAATGATAATAAAATAGTGGAAAAAGATCATCAGTAAAGCGAGACCACAGTGCACTGCATAAGCGAAGAACCGTTCGACTTTCCTAACATTAAGGCTGTTTATCCAAATTAGTTTTCAATAACAGCTATTAAGAAGCAAGTGCCAAATGATGACGCAATCGGAAAAACCTCCACTGATCGTAAACACTGTCTACTGCTTTCTAAGCTTTATGGACGCTAAGTGGCACCTGAGGAAATTTTCAACCAAAACTCACCGACTGATTGCTTCGAGCAGTGGTTCTCAACCAATGTTTTAAGAGCCGCATACGGCGCCCAAGCACCCCTTGTGTGGCCCTCAGCAGTATTTCAACAAAACCTTTAATGTTTTGCGTGACATACTTCGTTTTGCGACAAATCAAAACTGACTTGTGCTACAATTTCGTTACTGCGGGCGCGGCCCTTTAACGAAGTCGTAAGTCTGGATTTGGCCCCTTCAGCGAAAAGTTTGAGAATCACTGCGCTAGAGTGTCAATGAAAACATCATGAGATGAGTCTTTTTGAGCTTTTCTTTAAAAAAGGAGTAAATTTGTATCTTCTTCACTTCACAGGTCCCAATAACGTCATACTTCCAAAGAAATTTCCAAGCGCAAATTTACCCGTGCTTTTAAAGGAGAGTACACGGAAAACAAAAACCCGCATCTTGTCTTCATTCACTTTCTGGCGCGATCGCTTGGCAAGTAATAAACAAAATTCAGTTTGTCAGCGAAATGAAAAAACACACAAAATTTATGTTTTGTTGAACATACGACACACGATCCAGCTCCGTAGCACTGACTGCGTTGCTTCTCTCCTGACAACGCTCCACCATCGAGGATAAATACGCCAGAAGGCTAAGGTTCCTCATATCTGGAGCCATGTACTTTACTCTGAATGCAAAGAAGAGCTGCTGCAACACACGACGCCACGCAACTCCACAAAACCTGCAGTGACGCAAACGCTTACACGGTGGGAGCTGCATGCGTCACGTTGAGCGAAATATGATCGAACCGGTCCTCTGCGCCTTGCTGCTGCGGACTGGTGAGCCAGCCGTTAGCGACGGCGACGTTTGCATTTGTTAACGGTATGGTGTTCTTCGATTCCTTTTCAGTGAAGAGCTGCACTATATGCGTTGGGTTCACCTGAAAATGAAGTGTGCCAATCAAGGACTGGAACAACATCTTCGTGCATTGATTTGGCAGCTTACGCAATCGCAAATTGGGTTTTCTGTTTGTTGTGGTATACGTACAACACACTGAGCGTCAGAAATGCTGTCTGAAAGGACAAAAAGTGGAATAAATTCTACAAAAAAGAGATAGGGAACCATTCTGAATATGTGCAGCACATTTTATTACCTCACATACGGTGAAGGTAAGTGAAACGACAAGTCTATGGTGCTATGAGTCATAAATAGAAGCCATGCAAACTTACGAGCCTAATGATATCAATAAGTAGTTGCAGGCCCAAAGCTCGATTCCATCCCATTGTGTTCACAACGAGCGGTGCTCCGATGCAACCGTTCAAAGCAGAATAGAGGTTGGAAATTACGAACTGTATGCACTCAATATAGCGGTCTGGGTCTCCTGCAGCAAGAAAAAGCTAGGTGGTCTTGTGACGATAACCTCGTTGCAAATGCAAGTAAAACCTCAGTTTAGAGAAACGCAAAATTTTGATTTTTCTAGAGCAGCCATGCCCAACCAAAATTGCTTTCTGAACCAAAAATTATGTCACTATCGTAACCAGGGCCGCACATTGAATGAATTACTGAGGGCCGCAGATTGAATGATTTGCTTTAATCTTAGCAAACTGAATTTATTTTAAGCTAATGTACTGAAAATGTTTGAATCCTAACTGCCATGGTCACGACTGTTTGACTCCTTTATTCACTCCGTAAGTGCGATTTCATACGCAAGTTTAGTGCCAATGGAACAAGGTTTGATATCAGAAAACTAGTAGAAAGTTTTGTACAAAGGTGTCAGTGGACACGTCGAAATCTACCTGTGCGCAGTATGGACGTAATAAAGTGGCACTGAGGACCACCTGCATTAAACATGTCAGATTTAAGATTATTATCACAATAAGGTCAGAATGTCTGTATGTAGGCTACTTATACAGTACTACAGCGAAAACCTAAACTGGGTCCCACAAAACCTTTGACTGGGCCGCATGCCGCCCGCGGGTTGGACATAGCTGTTCTACAGAGAACAGTCGGGCGTTTTTTGAAATGGGTACTTTTCGGTATGCTGCACATATGATGGCGAACAACCCGTGGCACAACAGAACGTTCAGTCTCAAAGTTTTTTAAATATTTTTTTCTAGTACTACACTGCTGTTGAGAGTATCGGAGCTTATTCATTGTTTTAGAATTAGATTGGACAGATGTTGATAATATCTCTATTTTGGAATAGCGCCACAATGTGGTTATTCATAAAAGGGTTTACTTACCGTGACGTTTCAACCCGTAAAACAAATACCACGGCTGAATGACTGAATTCGTCTTACTTGTTCACAGTTGTCTGTCTGCTCAGAAAAGCTAACAGGATTTGTCAGGAATACCGCGAATCATTTTGTTTTGCATCGGTTATATTCTAATTACACTGTGGCTTTTCATGATTTGAAATCGTTTCGATGACTGACTTTCACAAAGTGCGTAAGTTCGGCGATTGCAAAGGTGACAATGCACGAATTGTGCAACTCGGTTCGTTTGATTGAAAACGTGCCGAAACAAAAGTCCGTCCCGTGGATTTCACCTTTTAGAGTTATTAAGAGACCGTAGCCCAAAATCAGTCTCTGTCATCAAATCATTGCCGTACGTTTTGTGCATAAAAATAACATGGCTCATATTTCGAGCAATGTCTCGAAGTAAGACCGGTCACATCAACAGTAGCAGGTGGCGTACGAAGTTGTCGATCGAAACCAGCAGGAATGAAGTGACTTGTTTGCATTACAATGCTTATATATACAATGAAAAAAAGCAATCCACTTATTCTAATTTCCCACCCGCCGGAGTGTTGTTGCCATAATAACAAGATAAAATCGGATCTCTCTGATGACAGAATGGCGGACTTATTAATGGGTCTGTGTTATTGATGCGATTAATGGATATCTGGCCTGACGGCGTAAATTCCGTTTGGCCCACGTCGCATTCCAGGTAATACACGCAAGCATGTCTGCAAAACATAACAAACAAGATCTCACGCAACATATAGATTACCGACGACTCAGACCACTATTGACGGTGTTGCGATCGGAAATCCCGAGTGGCATGTGCGCAAAGCTTCGCACTGTGGCAGCAAGCAACAATAGAGTTCACATGCCATGATCAC
>JGI24022J15233_10010191_pt1 | contig 10643 bp, 7 predicted proteins | sample Ectturendosymbi2_FD_15233 | JGI IMG/M metagenome (IMG submission 15233)
ACTGCANNGTTCAAGACTTTAATAGAGTTTGAACAGCTTCTCTGCAGGGCAGGAAATGGGAGTTTGTTTTTACACTGCAAAGCCACTTTGTTGATTTCAGTCAAGATCATTACCCAGTCTATTCTCTGCAGTACAATACAACTGAGTGTCAAAATATGAGAATTCACAGCACTTTGTAAGTCGTAATCCATGAACAGTAGGTACTGCAATTCACCAAATTGCAGTTATAACGTATTTCACAAACTTTTATGACACATTTTATTCTACTCCATGTGTTCCATTATGAACTGAGGAAATCATATTCACATGACTGGGATACAAACTTCAAAGCGTAGCCAATACACAGTGGTGTGTTTAAGAAGCGAGCGAGGCACTTGCCTCGGGCTCCCCCATTTTGGGGGCCCCCTTGAGGTGTTACGCGCGTAAATTTTCCTTGTTTTTGGTGAAAAACATATTATTCACTCATATAATGTGCTACAATGCAGATCATAACTAAGTACTCTGCTTTTAATGGGCCCCCCTACAGAAACTGTAATGTGCAGCTACTTTCCTTTCAAAAGGGCCCCTTATATCAACTGCAGTTTGAAGGTAATCTGTTTTCAAAGGGGGACCCAACAGCGACTAAAATGTGCAAGTGCTCTGCTTTTAAACTTCATTGAAGGGGCCCCTAAAGAAACTGTAATATGTAAGTGGCCTACTCTGCTTCCAAAGGGTCCCCCAACAGCAATTGTAATATGCAAGTACCTTGCTATTACAAGGGCAGTGTAATGTTTAAGCAACTTGCTTTCAAACGGGTCTTCAACAGCAACTGTAATGTGCAAGTACTATACTTTCAAATGGGACCCAAACAGCAACTGTGTAGTGGTGCAAGCCACTACATGCGCAAAGGCAGTCAAAGGCATAACATCTCCGATGGTGTGAAAACCATCGGAAGCTTCCTTTGGCCGAACAGCTAGGGGCGAAGCAAACCGATCCAAAAACTATAACGTGCAGGTGCTATGTTTTCAAAGGGAACCCAAACAGAAACTTTAATGTGTAAGCAGTCCTTCTTTTCAAAGGGGCCCCCACACTGCGTACCACCTTGAAAACACCTTGTTCCAGGAAAACTCGTTCTATCCAATATCATTAGATCAAAAGTCTAGCAAACCAGGCTTGACGCTAATGCGGCATGAGCAAAATGGCCGTGAGAAAGTATAATGACCTATTTTCGAAACTAATACGGGAAGTACGCAAAAATGCAGGAATTTATTAACAGAAGCCGATAAGTGAAAACAAAATGTATTCTTTTTGTGTAGAAGAACAGAAGGGTCTCGCGTACCACCTTGAAAGCCTTCGCGCCCCACTAGTGGTACGCGTACCGCAGTTTGGGAACCACTGGATTCGCTGAATCGCATATGGTGGTAACAATGCGCGCTCAAGCAGCTCGGTGAGACACTCACGGTCGTGCTTGAGTGATTTGTGGGATTCCCAATCCAACGCGAACCCCATAACCGTGCATTGTAAAGTGGGTAAGATACCCTCTTTGGATTTGGACTGGGTTAATGCAAAAAATGCGGCATTTTTGTTGTGAAAAGGTTGCAATTTTCATATTTTTTGGAATTCATTTGGACTTGGACTTCATATTTAAAAAAATGTGTTGGACTGCGAATGGACTTGGTCTAAGATTTAAAAAATCAGGACTGGAACCGGATCGCAGTAGATGACAGTCCGCTAAGCTCTGGTGTGAAACTGCCATCCCGAGACATATTGAATTTTTCTGCCGTTATTGCAATTAAAGCTATTTGAACTTCACACGGATGCACTGTAGTCTGTATAAGGTTTCTTCAACCCTTGGCCACTTTGAAGAAACGTTAGTTAAACTTTGAATCCTTTGTGTAAAGAATGTTGTGACGATATCATTACATCTTCACAAACATTCTTAAGTCCGTGCAAAGCGTAGTTTTATATATGGGCTTTTTCAACGTTTTCACAGCAATCTCTCTTATATTCATTATCGCATTCATTCCACGCGCACATGAAACGCATTTTCTTCCTTTCAATTTACGTTCTGTGCATTTTTTCCCTTACCTTTTGATTTGTGAGCTACATGACAGCAACAGCTACGTTTCAATTCTCTTTTGCGGATGTATGCTCTAGGATATTATCGTAACACCAAGAGATTCCCAACCACTCTGCCGCGAGTAGTCTTTTCCGTCCCTCAACACGATCTACCAAACAGAATTTGATAGCTTGTACGTGCTGCGTAAAACGCAATCCTAGGTTGCAGTTGTCCTGGTGGAACAAAGGTGTAGTGCTAAAAAAAGTGTGGAAACGCATATAAAAACGACCAGCGATTTTCAACAGCACTTGAAACTAATATTTGAAGCAGTTTTTATATATGTAGGCCTATTCACCTTTATTGCACTATAAACGAAAACATAAAAAATGTGTGGGAATGTGTTACCCCCAACGACACCACTGAGGTGATAGTTGTCCTGGTGGCAGTTGTACTGGTGGCAGTTGTACTGGTGGCAGTTGTTCTAGAAAGCAGTTGTCCTGGAGGCAGTTGTACTGGTGGCAGTTGTTCTAGAAAGCAGTTGTCCTGGTGGCAGTTGTACTGGTGGCAGTTGTTCTAGAAAGCAGTTGTCCTGGTGGCATTTGTACTGGTGGCAGTTGTCCTTGGTGGCAGTTGTTCTAGAAAGCAGTTGTCCTGGTGGAAGTTGTGGGATAACCCAGGCTCCCTTCTACCCCTAACCTTCCGACGCCCATAGTTGTGTATAGTGTAAATGTTGGAGAATTCATGTCATGGCTGAACATTTACTTGCTGAGGTTTAAGCTCCGTGCTGGAGCTAGTGATAATGAAATACGAACGAGCTTGTATCTAACCCGTTGTAATCACTATAACTGAAAGTAAAACAAGCAGTAACGCTTTTCGCAGCTGTTTCTGGCGCACCAGCTTGCTGTATCTCACCTAATGGTGAAGTAAACGTAATTTCGAGCCTATCGCAAAATTTCTCTCTGATAACTCTAGCGTGCTACAAATGTGGTATATCTTACCCTTGTCTGCAGCATCAGGCGTACAGCCTTAAAAGAACATCGTATATCTTTGTTTTTGTACAGTTTTAAAACTAAATAGAGGTGATGCACGTTTTATATGCCTTGAAGCTCAAACTTTGGCTGAGAAGCAAACCTATTTCAGAGTATTTTTTATTATGCAAATAGGCCATTGACCAGCGCCTCAAAATCAAATTGCTCCCAGGCTCCCAGAGCGAAACGAGGACTTATAAAAAAAACAGGGCCGCATTATCACGCTGACGCAACAAAGACGGCATCGGAACCTTACTAGAAGCAGCTTGTACACCTTTACCCTGCGAATGGTATCGTGAGTAATAGGGAATTTATTTCTAGCCCTTTCTACGTTCATTTAAAATGAATTTGTTGACTCGCTGGCCTAGCACTTTTAAACACCTGTGAATTAGTTATTTCAAAATTCCCAAAAAGCATCGAGGGCTGCACAAAATGTTCTGGTGGGCCACATGCGACCTGCAGACTGAGTGTTTGAGACCCTTGCCACAGACACTGTTTAGCAACAATAGCATTCTTTCTAGATATTTACTTGGTACGATCAAACCTGCATTGTGACGGTTTAATCACAATTATCATTACGAGCGCTAATGTTTTCATCAATGATTTGACATTAACTTGCCGGCGAGAAAAAAACAGTTTGGACCAAGTAACCTAATCACAATCCGACCTGTGCATAGTCTAAAAGTGTTACAACTTTCATCTGATGTTGATTACAACCCTACCTACAGTAAATTTGAAATCATTCCCCTGATGCAACGGGTAGACTCAGTAGCAAAATCTAACGTGGTTTTTATGTTGGAAGTTCTGAGGACATTGACACTGCCATTACTCACAGATAGCTTGCAATCTGTTTTATCGATAAAGCATATGTAACTATAATGAAACAAAATGATTTTTTTCCCAGTCAATTGGATTTTGTTATTTAAACACTAATGGATTAAAAAAAATTCAACCGCTTAGGCTGCGCTGCAATTGCTAGATCAGCGCTGCCCAAATCTGAGTTTGGTGAACACGCCTCGCACAACTTATGAAAATACAGATTGCATCGCTGATTTTTGCCCGTAAGTTGTTAAGTTCGTGTTTAATATCAGCATTCCACTCTTTTCTCATGTACCTACGCTACAGACAAAGACAAACAGTGGTAGCGTTGGAAATACAAAACTCCGCTTTGGATAGCCTCGGCACGGCCCATTTTTGACCCTTCGTTACCCTTGTTTGGGGTTTGACCGATACTTCAGGAACCACTGGGCTAGATCAACTAACCCAGCGTTGTGTTAAGTTGCGACGACAAGTATTTCTTAACTTTACCGCAGAGGCGTGGTGAGAATCGATCGTGGCTTCGTTTTCGCAAACACACAACCATTTTCACATTTTGTGTGGACTTCACTCCTCGGGTGGCAGGTGGTTGTTATTAAAAATCTTTTAAACTTTTCAAAACCTTTCAAGCAACACAAAAGAGATAATTAAAGTGTCTCAGGGCGTTGCAACCACTGTGCATTTTATGTTTGCCATGTAAAGCAAAACAAATCCATGGTCAAAATCGTTTCACAAATAATGACAAGAAATAAATCTTTCCTGTTGAACTAAAACTTGACATGCGCAAACTATGATATTTATGTGGGGAATTGTGTGATACGCCATGTACACAATGTCGGCGAAACTATAAACCAACCTTCCTCGAAATGTTCATCTCACCGCAGTGATTGGTGCAAACCATATTGTAAAGAAGGCAAAGAACGAATGGCGTTACTGGGGCACTATATAGTGTTCTATGGTATCGTAAATAAACTACTTGCAGGTCAAGCTTACACTGTTACATTTATAGAACAACCCAGTTTTCACTCTTTGGATATCCGTGAAGACAAATGACATCAACGTGACTTTGAAATTAATATTCAAAACATGCTCCTCCACCATGTGAAAATATTGCTGTTGCTTTTTGTGTTCCTTGACTTGTTTTGGCGTAACGTACATCACACTGTTTATTATTTGATTTTAAAGTCGCTCTCAGCAGTTTGGTTTCCAACGCTTCGAACGCAATCTTGCTCGCACATTTTACCAATGCTCTGCGTGATTCATAACGGTGTGTTTTTGCAGGTATAAGTGTTATAAATGGGCTTGTCGAGTTGCTCGATAAAATCAGATTCAGATAGTTTTGAAGTTCCAGTGAAAGCAATTATTTGGGAAACATATATATTTTCGTTTTTTACTTGCTGCAGCTTGTATTCTGCTTAATATTCATTTTATTCATGAGTTTGTTTGGCTTTCTCTGCTCTTTCTTTCGCCTTTCAACATTTCATCCGTTATGCATTGCTTGCACATTTCCGGACTTTGAATATTCCCATTACTCAAGAAAAATCTTGCCTCATTTGTAATGAACCAGATGTGCCACATTGTTGGGTTGATAGAGGCAACAACAGATCTTGAAACCAGTGTTTCAGAAAATACTCAGTGTTTCAGAATATGTGCTAAACGGAGCATTGAAATGACACTGCTTTACTAAAGTTACGGCTTTTTAATTTGCAATTTGTAACCGTTGCACTTTGTTATATGGGTTATTCACTGTAAACCACGTATACATGAGAGATGCTTTAGTCACATGAATCAGTGCGATTTTTGTGATAGGGATTTATTGTTGCACTTGGAGCAATCTTCAAAGACCTTCTACGTACAAAAATTAAGTTAGCTTTTCATGTAATTGCAATCAGTGTTTGAACCGCTGCTATACCTACAATTTCTATTTGCGCAGAAAATGTATTTAAAATAAAGGTTTGCAATCATCCAACGCCTTTGTCATGATTCCGCCAGCGGTTTTGCAGCTCTACACACACAACGTCTGTGAAAATGTAAACAACCTTGAACTGGTCAACAATGCATGTTTAAGACAGTAAGCAAGCAATTTCTCTTCATTTCAAGTTTTCCAGTGAGTGAATGTAATTTATCTTACTACACAAGATCCATAAAAATTGTTGGACGCATTGGTCTTTCAAGTTGTTTTGGATTTTCTTAACACTCTGAATAGCTCAAGAGATTTACATCAAATTATCTGTTTTAGCTTCGTGCTAATTTAACTACACAGCAACGTTGTTTTACAATACGTTATTTTCTTAAACTCATTTTCAATTATATAATTTCTGAAAAACATTGTTCAACATTTGCTTTCAGATCTGAAAACTGTTCAAGCCTCAATTACATGCAATTGGTTTTGCTTGAAACAATTTTTAATGAGTTCAGGTAAGCGCTGAAATCACAAACATGATCCATGACACATTGAAATCTTATTGTAATAGATTTGATCGAGATTAACGTCCAGCAAGTGGGTTTTAAGACTTAGGTTCCTTTCAAAAAGCCATAGTTTTGGGTTTTGTTGTTGACGTCTGCCACAAAAGAAGCGATATTTATGTTCACACTTACTTCTTTTTAATCATAAACACTGGCAATTCGTTCCTTGCGCGCATGAAGTTGATCAAAACGGATCGAATGACAACGATGATGAACATGGAAGTAAAGTCAGAGAAAAGGTTTCTCATTTAACATTTTGCGAAACCAGAACACATCTGTCATTTTCTCACAATTTATAGATTTTGTAGCAATTCCTTTACCTGCATCGAAATGATTCATAGGTCGCTTTAGCCGGCAAGAAAGACCTCTTGCTCTGTACATCCGGAAACATGATTGGCTGATTTACTTACCTCAGGACCGAGTGCTTAAAATAAATTTTGATATCGCCGGTATTCTACGATAAACTTCATCAATATTTTGTTTGTACACGATAGCGAGTTTCACTAACATTGTGAATGAAGTCCTCTTTTCTGTCTAGGAATTTCTCTCAACGTGTTGCAATTCCTTATTTACAAAGGCGTTATTTTGCAACGTTCGCTTAAATTTCGCACCAACTGTTGGGTTCTCATGCAACCGGGTGTTTACGATTGCCACCATTTTCGAAATGTGTAAAATGCGAAAATGTCACGTTTTCAGAATAATTGTTCAGTTGTTTTGTTGTCTCTCTCCCGGCTCTTACCGCGTCACAAAACTGAGTTGCTGACTGATGAAGACAAAAGAAAACTTTCATTTATCTGCACTATATTGAGTAACAATTACAATGCGTAAGATCAGATTATACGAAGTGAATTGAAAGTGCTGAAGGATTAAGTTATTAGGAAGAACTGTGCGTTGTCCTTTCAACGCTCCAATAGCAGTCATAACATTACAGATATTTAAGTAAATTTGTAATAATAAAGTGGTAAAACGTTGAGTTACGCATTTTGCTGAGTATTCGTAAGGCCTGTTTCAAAAATGCAGAATTGTTTGTTATAAGGAAAATAAGTTCACTCTAGTCAACTAAGTGTTGAAAAAAACATTTTATGATTTCATTGAAGAATTCCAGATAATGGTTGAAACCAAATATAACTACTATGCCACCGATTTATTCACAAACGCATGAACTTTTTTGATCTGCAAATAACACTGCAAAACGCACATCTTTTCATTCAGTGGCAGAAAAAATTATCTGGGCTAATCATTCCGGTGAAAACTCTGCAAGGATTTTCTGGTAGTTTACCGGCAGAAAGCTCGGTGAAATAAAAGAACGCTCAGTGGCAAAAGTAATGCGTACGCAAATGAAACAGAAGAAGTGTTTGCGAAGTGCAGCTAAAAGAAATTTCTGTTTGAAAGCAAAACGTTGAAATAATGGAAAAGTAGCAATCAAGTCCTCCGCCAGAAAGGATATTTGAGGCGGAGGCACCTTTCCAAATATTTTAGCCACTGGTTTAGACGTGACATTATTAATTCGAAGTTGAGGGTGGCGGACATGTATAATGGTCAGTTGCGTTGCAAATAAACTGAACATAATCGTCTCTCTATTATCACATGCCAACGTTTCAGTCAAGTACTAGAATGAAGTTCAAAATGGCAATGCATAATCACATATAAAGAATGCCTACCTCGTCGGTGATGAACAAAACCCGTTTGATATGTTCATTCATTTATTTATCCATTCATTTAATCTGTCATTGGAAGTCACTAAATATCACAAGGAACAGGTTGAGTGCAAAAGCGGAATATAAGAGTTTTGAAACAATACATTCTTGTGAAGAGAAGGTATTACGTTCCTCAATATAACTGATTTCACGTAAGTTCAAACGCCAATCAATTGACAAACTCCAAAATGCTGAATTTCAAAATTTTTCACAAACAACTTTTTCATTGTTAATATTTTTTTGATTTAGATTTTTCAGTATTTTTCGAGTTTTAACTTGCACAAAGTAAAGTACGAAGAAATGTGTTCTTTCCATGCAAAGATCAAACGAGGATACGCAAATTGAGAACACATGTGAATTGTGTAGGTTAATGTTATGACATATTTGAAGAGTCCTTTGTTAGAAACTCCAAGGTTGGTTGACAATATGAGCAATATTTTGTGACATCACTCAAAATATTGGAAGGCATTGCTCTTCCTGAAGGTTTAAAATGTATTTTGACATCACATTCTTTAAAAAAATTAGATTTGTTTGGTTTTCTTACACCGGTAAGATTGTTGCTATTTTCTTTAAATATTGGAGTAAAAGCCTAAAATTTAGTTATGTTTTTCTATGGAGAAAGTTTGCAACTCTAGCAAAGCAGTAGAAGAAAATAACTTTGTGTCTAGGGCTCAGTAATATAATACACTCTTGTTGTAGATTAGAGAATACGTAACATTTGGGCAAAACAAGGCAGACCAAGTTCTATTTATGCAGAACGTGTGTTTTGCTACAAAGCCAACTTTTCAAATTTATTCGCTTAGATGGCGAATAGGCATCAAATGCATATGATCTATGTTTTTGTGACGTAAATTTCAACATCTCTTGCTTTGAAAAGTGGTAAAAATTTCAGGTCCGTGCTCTGCCACCGCGGCGCATTTAACAACTCAGCATTTGTGAACAAACAGCCCCATGTAGTTCTTCCAATTTTTTCACATTGCTTATTAAAAGCGTTTTTTCGTATTTTACTCAGTTTTCTTATGGTCTCCCTTCGGGTCCATGGTTTGGATGAAGTTTAGGAGTGGAAGCGTTGATGACTCTATGCCTACGCTTACTGAACCTCCCCTTTATTACAATACTTCAATCATTCAGGACATTAAAAACTTATCATGAGCAACACTAAACGCTTGCTCATCTCCACTTTTCATCATTCTTTCAAATATTCCGCTCACCAACCAATGTCAGGAATTGTTGCACATAAATGCTTCATGAATCATCACACATGGACGAAAGTGATTGTGGGAGGAAGTATAGAACGTATTTCGGATCACGAGAAAAAAAGTGGAGGTGGGATGAAAAAGAAAAACACACGTGTTCTCAATTTTGCATTTTGCGCCAACTCAAATTAAAAATTTTTGTTGGTTTATTAAGGTTTCAAATTACTAAGAACGGAAACACTGTATATTCACTGATTTGTTGCCTAATGAAATTTGTAGTATTAACTGTTTGCATATTTGAAGAGTCAACATGCCAAGTCTTGGTGTGAAAATATAAAATACCAAATTTGTCAGGGAAAATTCACGGAAGATATTGCACGGACTTCTTTAGCTTACCTACAAGCAACGTAACTCCTGTAAATACGAAACAATGGCTTCAAGGAAATAGATGCTGTAACCATGAAGTAGATTATCGTTAACGAGCGGAAAGTTTTCCGATGTCCTGATGTCGAATCATCATACATTTGAAAGTTTACTGGATGTTCACCTTTGATTTGTGTTTCAAATTGAGTTTTTATTCAGAGGTTGATTTGGTGCTCTCTAAATTTCGATGTTTGTCGCTATCAAGATTATAGTTTCAATAAGGTATATATTATCACGAACTACACATTTTACGTTTAATGGATTTAGGTATATATCTATAGATAGCTTGCATGCATACGATCAATTTTATCTGTTTACTCCTGATTTCAACTGGCTAGAAATCTCAGTTTGGCATTAAATATTTTGTGTGATAGTTTGGTATGGAATAGCTGGCCATTCTTCGTTTAATTTGCCCCTTGAAAGTGAGGCCTGGGGTGACCTGGTATTGGAATGAACATAGGTTATATCAAAATAATTCATTTACTCATGTTTTCCACATTACCATGTATAGCTCAAAGCAATGTTTGTTTTAAACGCGCTACGCTTCGCTTTGCTTTCCTTGCTGCTTTGCTTGGAAGCCTGTGACGAGGATGCTGGTTATGCCTACGTCGTTGGACTGCTGCCTGATCCTATTTATGAGAGGGTAATGTTTATCATTGTAATGGCGTCCGGCTACTTTTGAGGATTTTCGAAAAAAAACGCCTAAACGCACGTGGCTTTGCGCGGAAATATCTCCGCCCTGTTTTGTGGACGGATGTGTTCGGCGAATTCAAAAAGCTAGCTCAGGGATCATTCCCAAACTACTCCGCACAAAACATGCTGTCTTAGAGTTTTCTCCTTGGCTACTAACTATAATTACCAACCCTAAGTCTCGCATCATTTATTAATTACCGTGGGCTCTCGAGGCTCGAGTCCCATAAAGACTACAGTGCAAAAACATGCAGTCAATACCACTGACCGTTGCTGCCAGCAGCAGGAC
>JGI24022J15233_10010192_pt1 | contig 10643 bp, 3 predicted proteins | sample Ectturendosymbi2_FD_15233 | JGI IMG/M metagenome (IMG submission 15233)
AATATGCAGATTAAATTCAATCCTGCACTGCTCCGAACTCAAAATTTACTAAAAATGTGACAGAATATTAATGGATTGATTGATCAAAGGACACCAATGGGTTTAGAAGTGTTCTGCTAAGTTTAGGCAATGTGGTGCACTCGGATAATGATGAACAGAATTTGTACGCCTGTTGCTGCACACAGAAGGTGACTGCCAAAGGGTGTCATAGATACAGTATCTTGGCTGTCACCAGTGGCGTATGCAGAAAATTTCCGAAGGGGGGCAAAGTTTCGTCACAATGGTGTGACGTCACAAATCAACTTTAGGGGAATTGCCGAAGGCACGACCATTCTAGGGGGGTCCGGGGGCATACCCCTTGGAAAATTTTGCAAAATTACACCTAGAAATTCGCATCTTTATGCATTCTGGAAGCAAGTTTTAGTATAATGCTTTTACGAGACTTATTAGCCGGTGGGACAGAAAACTGAACTATTGTTGTCTTGAGGCTCACGAAATAAATTTATATGTGTGTTTGGATGTTGTAAGTTTTAGACATGTATCGCTTATAGAAGACGCTTATTGAAGTTTGTGGGCTCAAATCTCACGCCAGCCGAAGCTTTTTCTGGTGTTAATTGTTACCTATGTTAAGTAACTTAACAGCCACGGGTGAAGCAATTGTGTCAGTGAAAGAATAAAATAGTAAAATGAAAATCAAGCAGAGGAAACGTACATTAGTCATAAAAAAATTTGCACAGTGCGTGTATCCGTGACCAGAAAACAAAGTAAGTTTATTTTAAATTGAGGCCGTTGCCCCCCCTTAGTTACGCCACTGCCGAACGCTGGTGGCTGTCACAGTCCACAGATATCTTCACGAAGTTCAATGAAGTTAATTTGCAATTGCAGGTGGATGGTGTTAACCTCATTAAAGCCAAATCAGCAATCTTCACCTTCTTGTCCAAGTTTAATGCTATTCAAACGAAATCGAGCCCTTCATTAACACTAACAGTTTCCGACTGCTAAATGAGTTAATTTACTGAATTAAGTTTCATAGTGAAATGCATCTTTGCGCTCATTCTTGTTTTAATCATTTTCTATAGTACTGTGATGACAGACAAAACAGAACTAAGCGCTGAGACGTGCGACCAACGTACCGACTGTCGACAATGAAGATGACTGCAATACGTTTCTCTCGCATCTCAACCCCCTTCACCCTTCCTTACGCTTCACCCATGAAAAGGAATTCAGTCACTCCCACCCCTTCTTGGACGTGCTGGTAGAAAGACTCGGTTCGGAATTTTCAACATCAGTCTACAGGAAACCTACCTTCACTGGCCAGTATCTACGCTGCAATTGCTTTAGCCCCACAAACGGAAAATCAATTTAATTCGTACTTTGGTTCACAGAGCTTTTATCTTCTGCTCAAAAGGCAAACTGGACCCAGAGTTTGACAAAATTCGCTCAATCCTATTGGAAAATGGCTACCCTGAACATTCAATCAACTCCACTCTGAAACGAAAACTTCAACAACTGAACTCGAGCCCGGTCCACACAGTGAAAAAATGCCCAGTCTATCTACACGTTCCATGGATCGGAAACGTTTCGACGAGGTTCGGAAAGCAGATCACGTCTGCCGTGAAACGCTGCTTCTTTTCCGTCGAACCACGTGCTCTTTTTACGACCCGACAGCTTTTACCAGCAGCAAAGAAAGACGTGCTACCTTCCCATCATCAAAGCAACGTAATTTGCCAATTTGTGTGCCACTGCAACAGCCGGTACGTTGGTCGCACGTCTCAGCACTTAAAAGAGCGAATTAAACAACACATTCCAAAGTCGATTACCAATCATACAAATCCACGCATCCGTCAAAGCCTTCCCCGCCCCGGTAAGGCCACCAGTCCTCCACAAGTTCACCAATCCGCCATCGGTCAACATCTTCTTGACAACGCCCAATGTGCCATACATCAGAGGTGTACAAGATCCGGATGTCAGCACTCGTATCCGGCAGAATTCAGCAGATTTTGAACAAACCGGATCGGATCAGGATTACGGTTTTATTCGAGTCTCCGGATCAGGATCAGGATTTTCAAATTTCATTTTTTGGAATTTGACGCCAACACAATCATATAAAGAATGTTTGCAAAGATTTAAAGGATGTAATGTAGTTCACATCAACTGCAAATGTGTAACAAAGGCGCTGTTACACCGGACGTGTCGTGCACTGCAGAGCACCAGTCCGCCACCATACAGTAGCATCCCATTAGTCCACTATCAGGTTCAATACAACGTGATGTCAGGTTACCTTTGTAAGTTGTGAGTTGTTGAGGTTAGAGATGTGGTGTTGCTGTGCCTATTCTGCCGTAATATCTATTTTAGTGTGCATCAATATCAGTTAGTGCCTATTTACTTATCGGTTAGGTCTTAATCATCAATTACTGTTAGTGAATGTAGCAAGTCTAGCAAGCTTAAGTTGTTTTGTGTTGGTAATATTGCTTTTAGCTTCATGTTTCGTTGCATGATCTTGGTTGACTGCATTTTCTAGATCTGAGTTTTAGTGCCATTTTTGGTTATGTGTGGTTTTATTTTTTCCAGTCTATGTTTGGCAAAACTTTGCTTTTGAGAAAGAAAGTGGCTGCACAGTGAGAGTGATCTGGTTAGAATAAAATGCTGACTTTGTCACTTTAACAGCATCGTCGTGCTAGTATAGCGAATGCGTCTACGTCTGCTGTGTGAAGGGTTTTCGGTTCGATTCACACCTTGGCGCCTTCATTTTGGTGGCAGTCTCATGCTTGCACTTGTCAAGGGACCAGCTTTTTACTTTCTTCAAATGTGTCCAAAACTTTTGTGTTCAGATTTACAGTTTTGGTTTAGATTTAGGGTTTAGTGCAATAATAACAAACCTAGTGCACTCTACTACACACTCATCGTGTGTTACTGTCACGTTACAGGTAACGGATGAAAAACTTTTCAAATACGAAGGTCCACTGATGAACCTGTAGCCACTACGGATCTTTGAGAAACAAAAATTTTGAATGGTTGCACATTGATTAGTCAAATATGTTAACAGGATTTTTTCAGGATTCGGATTTCATAGTTGTGTTGCAAACAGGATGCGGATCAGGTTTCCTACCTCTTGCATCCGGACTGGAGTCGGACTCAAAAAAACTTGAGTCCGAACACCTCTGCCTCACATTACAATCAAGACAAGTTCTCTGTTCTCGCTCGAGCTCGCACTCCATTTCATCTCTCAACCCTAGAAGCGACTTTCATCAAATCTCTGAATCCCTTCTCTGCAAACAAAAAGAATTCGTTTACTCCCTGAAGATTTCCCAAACCTTTTCGACGAAGTTCGAAAAAAAATCAACTCTTTCCATTGGCTAATTGTTTCAACCAACGAAAACTCTCCTTTTTGATCTCCTAAACCACTTTCCTATTGGCTGCTGTTTCAACCAATGAGAACTCTGCTTTCCTGTTTGTTAATCAGTTCGGTTGTACCTCCACTTCATTCTGACGATGTCCCTTGAAGAGTGTCAGACGAAAAATTTGGGATGAATCTCTTACTTCACGCCATCTTCAAGTTCTGTACCACCAAACGCTTATTCAGTCACAAACTATAACAACAGATGTTGATATGCATATGCAAGTTTAGTTGTAATTCTGTAACAACAGTGTTTATTTGCGACTTCTAGCATAATAATATTGTTTTGCCCACCACTGGAGGATTGAATATCATGTAGGCTTTAAGCAGTGGCGTATCTATTGCAAACTGGCGCCCATAGCAAAGTTTAAATGTGCGCCCTTTTAAATGATTTAAACATTATATGTAGGCACAATTTTTACCAAAGATAAACCATTATAATAATAACAGTTTTGAAACAGAAAATATGCGTTTATTTTTTATAAAAGCTTTTCAGCAAATAAAACATAAATTATGCATAAGGACCATAACATACTTCTATACTCATTGATTTATTTTATAGAGAATATCAAAACATTCAAGTAATAACGTTATCATAACTTAAAACACAGTATTGGCTAACCAAATTGTAAATCTTACAAAGAATCACACAACATATTGCTGCAAACGATCATTTCTTTAAAAATGAAACATATTATTTTGGATGGTACATTCAATTATTTAATGCGATACATGTATTACTTGTGTCCGAAAAGCACGATTCCATCGAAATATCAATATAGCTTCTTTAAATAACACAACATGCTACTTGCAACAACACTTTCCGCGCCTTTATCGAAGCAAACTCGTTTATCATTTCATCAAATTCAGTTTTTTCTGTATCGTTCCTTCCTGTACTCAAAGCTGGATCACACAATCTGTCCTGATCAAGCGTATGTAAGAATCAGTTTCTCGTAGGTTGCAATAGACACTCATCGTCAGCATTATTTGCAAAGCAATTCAAGGATTTGGAAAGACGATTCCATCTCTGTATTCAACTATGATATAAATGTCAAGGTGTCTTCTCTTCAGGACAATGATAAAACACGCTGTAGCTTTGTGGCCAGCTTCTGAGGAGTCTGCCTGCTTGGCTCCGCTCTCATCCTTCTGCGACGATTCAAACTTGCACATATCTGTCTTCCAATAGTTCTAAGCCACAGCAGTGACGTACGCAAGTGAATGCATTGCAATTATTTCGCAGGGAAACTAGTTTCGTGTATTTAACGCATCTTCAGTCCTGCAAGCATGGGCTTAATTTGGTGGGGGGCATGGGGTACGTGTCCCCCCACTTTTTCAGGTGGGGGCTATAATATGCCATGTCCCCCCACTTTTTCTCTTCAGGTTTTGCATTTGGAGAAGTTCCAAAAATAAAAGTGGCGTTTGCCACGTTTTGCGTGAAGTGCTTTTCATGTTAGATGTTACACAAAGACAAGTTGATGTTGAAACAGAGTTTGGCGTGGTATCACTAGATTCTGTTACTTTATCAATTTTAGATTCAAAAAGTTTCTAGAGTTCCTAGAGACCGTGGAACATGGTTTACTGCTTCTGCCCGACATTTTACCCTGTGTAGTATACTGTTAGAAAGGTTATTTTCTGGAAACAGTGATAGTTTTACAGCTGCACATGTGAAAGACCACAGTATAGCATGGGTTTGGTTAGCGTAGAAATGTATCTGGTTTTGCTGTAACGTTGGTTGACACTTATTCAGAAATAGACAGCGTAAAATTTAATGATGCTAGTGTATATAGCAGGGGTGGCCAAACTGCGGCTCTTCGAACCTTTGCTTGCGGCTCTTTGAGCTTTCCAAAAAATCATGTTTTTGTTCATCATTTTTTATTTCGATTGCAAAGCATAGAAATATTGTAATATGGTACTGTGATAGCTAGCCTGCATTACAGTATTACTTTTGCAAGTCGGTCAAAAAATAATCATGACGTCACAGAAGTGTCGATTGCAAACAAATTTGTGTTTTTAGATTTTTATGTTGCGGTTCTTTGAAACTTGGGTTTACGAAATGCGGCTCCTACATAGAGCAGGTTTGGCCACCCCTGGTAAGTAGACATGCCCGTGGGCGCAATTAGGTGGGGGACCCGGGGGACGTGTCCCCCTCACTTTTTCAGACAGGGGGGACATAATATGCTACGTCCCCCCCACATTTTTCTCTTTAGGTTTTATATTTGGAGAGAGGCTGCAAAAATGAAAGTGACATTTGTCATGGTTCATGTTAGATGCATAGCGAATCCAAGCTGATGTTGAACTGAGTTTGATGTGGTATCACTGATTCTGATCTTTTCATAAGTTTTCGCTTTGATAAAATGATTTTAACATTTTGCAAGTTTCTGGAGGCCGCGAAAGGTTGTTAACTGTTTCTGTCCGACATTTCACCCTGTGTGGCATCAGTGATTTTTCTAGTAATCACTGGTTGCATACTGTAAGAAAGGTCATTGTCTTGAAACAATGAGAGTTTAACAGCTGCACGTGTGAGAGACCACAGTACAGCCATAATTTGCACTGGTGCCACGTCTAGTGATTTTTCACTAGATCTAGTGATTTTTAGGCTGACCTAGTGATCTAGTGATTTTTCAANGCAATCTAGTGCAAAATNTGTTTTTGAAGAATATTGCTCCTTTTTTCTAATATTCAGTCCTTTTAATCCACAAACAATTGATTACGTGAATCGTTGTTGAAATACTTCGGGCAAAATAACGAAAAAGTGTTTCTAAATTGGGTTTCTCATTGTTTTCACGTCGGTGCTGGTTATTGCGGTAATTTTGGCCATGACAGTATTTTCATTTCTTTGCAGGAACACTGCAATGGAAATATGTAATTAAATAATGGATTGACTGGTCTAAAATACTCCGTGAGTGGTGTCGTTTTCAGCTCTTGAAAACAGCCTGAAAATTGTTGGTATTTCATTTTCCAGGTTTCCGCCATGGGCGTCGGAAGAGAGGGGCAAGGAGCCTTGTCCCCCCTGAATTTTGAAAAATTAAGCAAAAAATATTAATTTCTTGATTTCGAGTGGTAAAAAACAAATTTTACCACTTTTGGCCCCGACCTGGAAAAGTTTTGAAAAAATCCCCTAGTGACCCCCCTGGAGAAAATCCTTCCGACACCCATAGTTAAGCATCATCTACTTTAAGATACTTGCAAGTGATGTATAGGTTTTTGGGAAATAAAGTAAATAACTAAATCAATTCAAGCAAAATTGCGAACTTCGACGAAAAAATTTTAAATCTAGTGATTTTTTTTCAAATCTAGTGAATTTTTTTTGTGAATCTAGTGATTTTTGCAGAGAGCGTGTGGCAGCACTGATGATTTGTTTCGTGCAGAAATGTAACTGACATTGCTGTAACGTTGGTTGTCACGTAAATTTACAGATGTACATTTATAATGTTAAGAAGTTGCATCTGTAGGCAAATCTTTGCGAATTATTTGCCGGAAACGAAAAGCAGAACTACTGTGGAGACATAGTTTTACTTTAGGATTGCCAGTTTTGCAAAAGACTGTCTTCAACCCTTAGTAAACAGGATGTAAATCAAAACGTTGGAGAAGTGTGGACTTGGCTACATATTGGCCTATAACTAAAAACTTAAGGACTTGTTTAGAAATAAAAAATAGGCTATACCAGCGTGGTTCAACTGACCAACCAATCCAAAACATATTTATTCCTTGACTCTTTCACTTTGTGCCTGTGCTGAATGCATGGATTCGCAAGTCATTTGATTTACCTCAGTTGAACTAAACCCACAATTCATCAATGTTTTCATCCAAGTGCAAAACATTTGCTTTACAGGTACGTATAAACCTAGTTTAGGTGGACATTCTTTTCGTGTTAATGCAGGTTAACCTTGGTACTTTTTTGCCAATTCACCGTTGTGCAGTTTGATTTCTGTTTAATCTCAAATATATTTTCCTTATTCAAATATAAGTCTTAGAATGGAACTTTTGCCATAAATTTCATCTGTTAAAATTTGACGTTAAATCTATTAAAACTTGATGTTAAAAGGATAAAGCAAAGCGTGATTAGTGTTGCTTTCAAAACACCTCTGAAAACAAAATTGGGAATCTGTATTATAAAACTTCACTTCTGCATAGACCGAATGAATAGCTTATATTGGTTGCACACCAAGCTGTCCCCCCGCATTTTGCAACAAAATTGCGCCCATGCAGGGTGCCAGGTTGGCCCTTTTGGGGCCAATTTTCAGAAATTTTGTGCCAAACAACACTTGCTGGCCCCAAAATTTTCGTTTGGCCTTTTGGCTTTTTTTTGGCCCTTTTCCAGGATAGATCAGGATAGATTGGCCCCTTGTAAGAATTAGATCTGAGCACTCTGGGTTCTTTCTGAGAAACCATATTTTTCACATTTTTTGACTGATTGATTGCAGATTTTCACCAACTCCTTATATTTTGAAGGTTTTTGATTACAAAATTTTGTTAGGATGCTTAGAGTTTAATGTGAAAGTAATTTCATCAGAATACCTGTTACTTGCTGCAGTTGTAGAGGTAGCGATGAGAACTGTTACGTTACCTAACTTCCTGTTATTTCCTGTTGGTCGTGCACGTGTTTGTTGGTTTTGTTCAGATTGCGGTTGATGGCTTTAGCACAGGATGGTAAGTTTATCTCAGTTTTTAGCAACACAGGGAAATTAAATTGTTCTCTTACGATCTTTTAACAAGTAGCCTACTTGTTTTGCTGTTACGTTACAATTGTGATTGAGGAACATTGCCATTTAATAAATTGATAGGTATGGGTTCATATGACTTTGTAAATGCTGATAAATTTGGAAAAAAAGGTTGGCCCTATTTTTGGCCCCTTGTCTTAGAATTTGGGTCTTTTCTGGACTAGATTTGGCCCCTTGGCAAAAAGTAGATATGACAACCCTGCCCCCATGCCTGCAAGCAGTAAGAAAACTTATTAGCGAAATGTGGACACTGAACAAGAATTGAAAAAAGGAGACACGAACTGCTGTTAGGAACACGAAGCAAGAGCGGAAAAATTATCTTTTCTACGGCTGACCTTACCGGAATGGGTCGGTTCGGCGACGCCGTTTCGGCGATGGACGTTTCGGCGATAAATCGGTGAAAAGATATGACACTTTTGATGGAACCGCTTTTCATGTTTCAAAAAATTTGGGTTTAACTTTAGTCTAAAGGTTTGGGTTTAGGCTTTAGGGCAGTGGTTCTTAGAGTGGTCGATATTGAACCCCAGGGGTCAATTGGACCATCCAAGGGGTCGAAAATAGTCACGGGGTTGAATTGGGGTCACTGAATGGCCAGTGGTCAATGAATAACTGCTGGGGTCTACTGGAGCAATGAAACCTCCAATTCAAAATTATTGTTAAACGGGCAAGGAATACAAACGTCGTTTTTCAACAAATAAAACAGAATTAAGAGGGCTGATCAAATCTCAGCTGCAGCAGTTTAAAAGTACATTCTATTCGAATAGTTTTTTTATTAAATCATCCATTGTGATGATAATATGAAAACTATTCCGTTTGTTACGTCACAAACAATATTGTAGTGCATGTGTGGCAGTTTGGCAGTTGTTAGACTGGGCAGCTGTAGGCAGTGGTGGGTTTGAGGTTGGGGTCCCGAGGCAAGACTAAAAAGGGGCCCTCTGATGACGTCATCATACTCAGCCAACCGTGATAAGAACTTTTGATCAAGTCTAAGATATCCACCGAAGGATACGTTCCTGAGATTACGGCATGACTGACATAGCAGAGGGAGAAAATGAAAAGGGGTGTTCATGATACACAACTTTGAAAACACTGAAAAGCGGGAAGACAAGGCTGGCAACACACAAAAGTTGGGCAATGGCGAGTTGGCATCGCCTCCACTTTTTATTTTCATGCCCCCTTTCTCTGCATTCACCATTAATAAACTACAAAGCTTACCCTTTTAAAGTTTCACACTTTCACCTTTAATAAAATGCTTGCTAGTTGGTAAACTGAATTTGTTACCGTTCATATCTTTATGGGAATGCATGAATCCATAAACAACAACCAAGAAGATTTAAAACACTAAATTTGCTTTGAATTTCATACTTTCTGCTGCTCCACTTGGATACGTTCTGTTCATATGTGGCATTTTCATAAAATTATCGATACACCAAACACTCCAATCTCTAACAATCATCATTCGGTGTAAAAATTATCATTTGGTATAAAAAGTTATCATTTGGTATAAATCTTTGCTCTTATTTGATAAGGTCTTTTCAGAACTTTTCGGAAGAAATTTTAACCCACAATTTTTTAGGTATAGAAGTTGGTTTGAAGCTTTTCTTTATTTACACATTGGAGATGGTAGTGGGACCCCTTTGAAAGTACATTACTTACGCAATAAAGTTGCTGTTTGGGCCCCTTTCAAAGAGTCGTACTTGCATATTACAGTTGCTGTTGGTGGCCCCTTTGAAAGCAGGGTACTTATACATTACACTTGCTTTTGGGGGCCCCTTTGAAAGCATAGTAGCCTACTTACACACTACAATTGCTGTTGGGGACCCTTTGAAAGCAAGCTACTTACATATTACAATTGCTGTTGGCAGCCTCTTTGAAAGCAAGGAATTTTACATTACAGTTGCTGTTGGGGCCCCTTTGAAAGCAAGGTACTTACACATTACAGTTGCGGTTGAGAGCTCCTTTGAAAGCATGGTACTTAAGCATCACAACTGCTGTTAGGGGCCCCTTTGAAAGCAAAGAATTTTGCATTACGGTTACTGTCGTGGTCCCTTTGAATTCAAGATACTTACACATTACAATTGCTGTTTGGGGCCCCTGTGAAAGCAAGCTATTTACACATTACAGTTGCTGTCAGGGGCCCCATTGAAAGCAGAGTATTTACACACTACAGTTTCTTTTAGGGGCCCTGCAATGAAGTCTGAAAGCAGAGTACTTACACATTTCAGTGGCGTTTGGGGCCCCTTTGAAAGCAAAATACCTGCACATTGCAGTTTCTGATGGGGGCCCTTTTGGAATCAGAGTACTTCATTATGACCTGGTTTGTAGTACATTATATGAGTGAATGATGCGTTTTCACCAAAAATAAGAAACAATTATGCGCGTAACACCTCAAGGGGGGGCCAGTAGCGGACACAGGCTAATTTGGTGGGGGGAATGTGACATCGATTTGCAATGAACCCAATGCTTCACAGGACCATATTGCGTAAATCAATCACTTTCGCATACGTACATTTACGAGGAAACAA
>JGI24022J15233_10010193_pt1 | contig 10642 bp, 9 predicted proteins | sample Ectturendosymbi2_FD_15233 | JGI IMG/M metagenome (IMG submission 15233)
GTCTCGAAAAATATCTTTTTGTGTGAAGTACGTGAATACCATCATGTTCGCAAAATTTCGGTGGGGGGTGGGGGGGTGGCAATTGCTCAGTTTGCCCGTTCCTGGTTGCGTCCCTGGGTCCCATCATTCCCGCCCCTGGGTTATTGGCCACATGCGACCCCCAGATCGTTTTTCATTGGCCTGCGAGAGCTTTCTCAATTACAGAAACTTTTGCAGAAGCATGATCTTCACACGATTAATTGTCATTTCCATAATGTTTTCCAAACTACAACGAAATAAAATATATTAGACTTTTGCGGCCCGCGGCCACTTTGTGTTTGGTCAATTTGGCACTTCGAACTTTCCGAGTAGTGCGGGCCTGATTTGAAGCAATGATTCTGTAAGTAGGCCAATAATTAAACTGAAATATTCCATTCATTTTATTACGAATCAAAAGGAATAATTTCGCCCATGTTGATACTTGATTCCCATTAAAACAAATTGTTTTGACTATCAACCTTTCAAAAGTGAAACGAATGGATAAAATATGAATTGAAAAAATCATGAAAAATCGAAAACTCACTATTGCCAAAAATATTGCCATTTTATAATTTTTTTGCCAAAAATTTGCTGTAAATTTGACAGACACTTGGTAATATTTTCTAAAACATCTGGCAACCCTGGCCGCATGTGGCTTTTCAGCGGCGTAGACCTTGCAGCAGGAAACTGCTTAGCTGCTGAGATTTATATCTAACTGAACTCTTTATTTTTAAGCAATACTAGTTGCAAGCTTGTAAACGGGTTTGAGCAAGTGGACTGGGACAAGTGCAGCGGGCTATATGAAGTTCTGTTATCAAGCGTGCTTGAGAAACAGTTCTCGGTGAGTCAAAATGCTGTGACTTTCATTGTTTCCTAATGCCCAGTCAGTTCAGTTATGAGTGGACTGCCGTACGTACTTGGTTAGGCAGTAACCAACGTTGGTGGACCGAATGGTAGTTGGCGGTTCTGTGTTTTTGACCGGGGCGCCTGTGTGTTGCAGATTTGCTGTGCACTCGAACAGCTACGATTGTCCTTTTACTGTTTTCGCGATTCTCCTGAGTCAGTGCGTTGTAAATATAATCTTGACCACCATTGGCAGTTGTGGCGAACCACCATTGGCAGTTGTGGCGAACCACCATTGGCAGTTGTGGCGAACCACCATTGGCAGTTGTGGCGAACCACCATTGGCAGTTGTGGCGAACCACCATTGGCAGTTGTGGCGAACCACCATTGGCAGTTGTGGCGAGCGTATTTGTCAACGAGACGGGAGATCGCGCGAGCAGTTTATCCCCCTCCTGCAACGGCGGTTTGGTGCCCATCCCTTACAGTCCTAAAATCGAGCTTTGGGGCACCCCAGAAACGAGTGATTTCATTGGTGATTTAGTGTTTTCCTCTTGAACGTACTGTTTTCTGTTTGATAGATTCGACTGCATTAGTTTAAACGAGTTTCCTCTTACGCCATAGTGCTAAAATTTTTTCAACAATATAGAAGGATTCACATAATCGAAGGCTTTATTTAGATCTAAGTATAGCATACAAGATGTAAGCTTGCTACCAAGGCTTTGGAGAAAGTTTTCGTATACGTCTGCAATTGCTGGGATGTGGAATGGTTTTTGCGAAAACCGTATTGTTGATTACCAGGCTCGTATCCAGCTTGGAACACCATAGGGGGCGAAAAGGTTTCTGAGAGAGGCCCAAATTTTGAAACTATGTCCAATAGTTTTAAACTATGTTCAACACATTTTTCCAGGGGGAAAAATTTTTCAGGGGGCTTCGCCGCCCCTGCGCCCCCCCTATAGTTACGGGCCTGTTGATGAGTCGATAAGTTGTTTTTAGTAAAAAAAATCGTTCAGTCTTACGTAACAACAATTCTTCAGATATTTTTGACAGATATGTTAGTACTGATGTCGGTCTATAGTTAGTGGGAATTTCGCCATCTTCCGACTTTAAGATTGGCACTACTTTAGTAATTTCCAGGTAGTCTGGGAAAACACCATCACGTATGCTTTCGTTTATGACATTTTAAAGAAAAGGTGCTAGTAATAATTTTGACAATTTCAAAGTGCGCACCGGGATATCATCGCATCCACATGATGTTTTAGAAGCTAATCCATTAATAAGCGTGAGTATTTCGTCAGGGGTGAGTGGTGAAAAAAACATAGAATTCATTTGGCATGATAGAATGTATTTTTATGCTTGTATTAGTCTGTGTCGAAGTGACAAAAACTACGATTTTAACACATCTGCAAATAATTTCTTAGATGATCAAACATTTCCATCAATACTTAACCTTTGTGCAAAACTAAGAAGGTTTGTGTTTGCCGAAAATATCATCAAAATAGCGTCTAAATTCCTTTCGACTTTTTCCTATTTTTTACAAATTGGTCTTCATGGTATTTGCGCTTAGATAACTGTTTAACATGAGTAAGATGGTTTCGGAATTTTTCGTACTTTTCGAAATCTGCTAGTAGTTTTCCTCTTTTATGAATGCGAAATAAGTAGTCTCTATGGTTGGCAGAAGAAACGAACTCTTTTGTTACACATAACTTTCGTTTATACCCTTCTAGTGTATTTTCTACCGGGCATGTTAGTGTCCACAAAACGTTTCAGCGACCACATAATAAAATCAAATTTTTCATTGTCATTCCATTGTGAGTGCTGTCGGTAAAGAATCCAGTGTTACGTGTAGATCTCGGTCAAAAGCAGTGATATCCACAATACGCGTATCTCTAAAGAATCTTTGTTCAATACCTCATTTTAATCGAGCTTTACTCACAGTTAAATAAATAGGATATTGATCACTAATAACATGCAGCATGATGCAAGGCTTTATTCCGTTGGATAAATTTTTTGTATAATGCATATTTATGGGCAATACACTACTCTGCCTCATTTACCACTCTGGCTGGTTTATTTAAAACAGGGTAGAAGCCAAGGCTGCACAGAGTACCTATATATTCTTGTACTCTGTAATCATTTGTCGCATAAATAGATTTATGTTAACATCGCCGAATACACATCATTTGATCAATTATTAGCAATTTTCCTATTGTTTCAGAACCTAAGTGCCTAGTCTTCATTAAATGCAGTTGCAGCTAAATGTTCCGTCGGAATTGATTTAAATTAGTTTCTATGGTAGCACGCACTGTTTGAATCCTTGTATGAAATCAGTAAATAACCTACAGTGGCTATTAATTTGACAATCCAACCAAGGCAGTGCCGATGCTAAATATACTGCCCACCAGTCCTAACCAAAGCTGGATAAGCAGCAAAATATGGCGCGGTTCACTGCGAACCAGGAATGGAGTAAAAATCTTACCACAATGAAAAGCTGCCGCTATCGTGATTTAAGAAAAGTAACTTCTTTAACCTGTTTCAGAAGCACAAACTACCAATCGTTTGACCTGGGATTTGACCCGACGATAGTTGATAGTGGAGAAATAAAGAAAGCAATTGAGAAGATTGCCAAGGAAGTGGACTTGGTATTGCTTGCGGAATATTTTGAAGAATCTCTCGTTTTGTTGAAGGTTATTTTATCGTTCGTAATATCTGACATTATGCTGGTTTTTTTTTACAAAAGACGACTTACTGTTCTGTGTTGTATGGTTTGCTGAAACCAGGTATATCTAGGATGTCTAAATATCCCTGGCTAAAACTGCATAAAGCTTTTGATAAAAATGGGATAATTTTTAAAAATTTAACACCTTTCCCAGCTAACGTACTATAACATATATGGTAAAGTGACACATTAGCAGCGACATAATTATATCAAAGCGTTTGACAGAACAAAGTTTACGTTTGCTTCGCAGCTCTACTCCACAGGTTAAGAAACGCTTCATTTTCGCAAACAAAACTTGAAAAAATTTTCAAGAGCAAATAGCAAAAGCTAATACTTCAGTTCTTGGAAAAAATGTCCCAACTTTAAATTTTAGCAAACGCTTACCCTTAAAGTTTCATTAAGTCGGCTTTCAGCACTCAGTAGCCTTGACCCTTCATTTTTAAGTACGTCAATTACCCCACCAAATCAATTAATGTTAATCGATCTTAGAGCGTAAGAAAACACTTTTGCATACAAATTATTTCACAGCTCGGTAAGTCAAAACTTCATCAACTAAGATACATCTTTGCAGTTTACATTCATATTTTGTACGCTAGTAAGAAAGTGGTTATTGCTCATTGCGGAGTGTGGCCGCTAAAAGCTGAAAAAGAGATGTTTTTTCCATTGGTGTACATTGATAAAGAGCTAAAGCTTGAATAATGGGTATTTGTTAGGTTTCTTAAGTTAAAACATTTGTGCTATGCTTCTTGTTAGCGATAACAGATAAACAACTTATTCCAGGCATGGCTCATAACCCAAGGAAAGAAACAGCATGCAAACCACTTACGTAATGTTGAAAAATCTAAGTAACTGCTTTCTTTAAGTTTATAAAGCAGTTTTGAAAATTATTGTAATTTTGGCATAAAATCTAAAGTTCACAGCAAAATTTCCACAGCTTGAAACGTGCCATTTGTACTTCTACAGTGTAGGGGCGGCAGCACACATCAAGTTTAAAGAGATAGAAAATTAAATTGCACAAAAATTTTTTCAGCAAGCGAATTATCCTGGAAACATTATCCTTGCTTTTTAAAAAAATTTCTGCACTATCGTCAGATTCAGCAGATTCGCACCAGTTTTTGCGAACCTGTAGCCTACTTGACATTTAATGATCCCTGCTGTTGCGGCTCCTCATAGGAGATGCAAACACGCAACGAAAGAAGGCCAACTCTGCAAGCGCAACGGGCAAGCAACGACAGAGTAAAACTGGTCGAGCGGGGAATTTCTATTGTTGCTTACCCGTTGCACTTGCAGACTTGACATTCTTCCCGTTTCGTACTCGTATCTACCAACAACAAAAATGCAGCGAAAAAGCTGGTGGCCAGAAAGAACTCTTTATCGATTGTGTGTTATATACCTAAGAGTCGGTTGTTGGAATTTTTGAATCCCACTACGGACACTCATTACATCCTCTCCGCAGTGGAGACAGTAACACTGTCAGAACCAACTATATGCTAATTGGCATGTTCTGCCGCCTAACGATTCGCAGCCCTAGTTTAAGTGAACCATCCATTTCAAGGAAAATCATTACTTTTCTGAAATTTACTTTGTTTGCAGGAATTGCTATGTATGGATTGGTCTGACCTGGCTTATCTCAACAAGAATGTCCGACTTCATAAAACGTATACTGAACAAGATCATCCGAAAGCAACAAAAATCTTTGACAGATTGCACCAAATGGTAAGCACATTGACGGCATGCGAAAATTGAAGTCCGCACATAATAATGCTTAACTCACACATTTATTTAGTTCATTTTGAAGAGTTAGTACGAAAAACACCAGGCTAAGGTTTTATTTCAGCTGCTTTCCGATCTTAGGTACTTCAAATTTGTCGACTAGTTTTATATAACATTATATCCGTGGCCGTTATAAACGTTCTCTTTATTTTTGCTGAAAGCGGGGAAGACTCACAAACGTTGGCATTCTATTTGAAAGAAAGCTGGCAGTGTCGACTTAATAGGCGAAATATATACTTTGTAAACAACCCATAGTGTTTGATTCCTTACCGTAAAACGTATCTATCGGTAGATACTGAAGTTGTAGCTGTAGTATTTTTACTTGAAAAATTCGTTATTTTTTACAAAACGAGGAACACTTCATTCTGCATCAATATTTGCCACAGGACAAAGCCCTGTATAAACGTTTCAACAAAACAATGTGGAAAATAGTTGATGAATATGGACGCCGGAAAATGTCAAACGACATTTTAAAACTGAGGCATTGGTCTTCAAAGCAATCATTTGAACTTCAGCACAATGATGTAAAAGTTTGCCGATATGTTTTCTCCAGAAACACAATCGTTCCTTTGAAAAATGTACAGGTACTCTCCCGAAAAGATCTGATAAAATCTGGAAAGAAAAGGCCCTTGGAGCAAAATCCACTCTTATCAAGCTCACGTGCGAAGGAACTAGCTTCGTATATGGTGCAGAACCATGGAAAATGCCCTTATGTGTGAACAAATGTTCTGAGGTGAAAGTCGTATTTCAGTATTAAATCATATATGCGTAATTCATTGGCAGTCATGCCCACGTTTCAAAGCCAAATTTTTCCATGTTACCAAATGGCTCTCCAGCCCATAACTGATACCCCACAACGTTCAGCAAATATGTCAGACATCAAAGGATGACGCAAAAGGGTGGATATATATGCACGATCGCTTCCACATTTCAATTGCCAATTTTCGCCATTTAAATTGCCAAATTTTCACCAAGCGAAATTGTAAACGCTTTGAAAAAACGAATCTCTAAAAAACACTAAATATTCCAAACTTTGCCAAAAGCTCATGTGTTTTGTCACTCCATGTGAAGATGTTGTTCGTGTAAACTCCTTTTATAGTATTTTTCAAGAAGGAATTAGCCATTCCTCTGGTTGTTGTGGTTGCAGGATTACAGTGTGACGAAAGCATGAATTTTTGAAACAAAAATTCTGCATTTTCGTTTGTTCGTCCTTCAGTTCGTTATTGGACTACACACCAGCGACACGTGCACCATAAATAAAAGTTGTTTTATCGACAAAATCGCGTCAACGTTTCACAGTTGGCTCGTAGGTATAAAAAAATCCAAAAGAAGAATGACGTTGTAAGCAGAATTAAACTCAACATGCTTGTTGCACAGTGCTTAGCAAATTACACATGTGTACGGAAGATTTACCACTCTGCAGAAAACTGTACAAGTGCAAAGCAGTCTTCGTATTTACTTGCGTGTCTCTGCCAAAACGATATGGCTTCACCCGAACCTTCCAGTATCCTAGCAACGGCTGCTGGTTTAGTAACTGCTTGCTCTGTGACAAGTTAAACACAGCGAAGACACCTGTCTTAGTCAGCCGTATTTTAGCACTTACATTTACATGAAGTAATTTGCTGAACACATGATTCTCCTCAGTTCTGTAGTATATTGTTTGATAGTGAGGCAACTGGTGTAGAGCATGAAAACTGCAGAATATACTCGGCGATTGCATTTCATGTCAGTACTGATTTGCCTCTCAGTTATCGAAATATGTTTGTGATGTTCATACTGTTAAGAACAGATAATGCAGAAGTGTAAACGTTTAAACCAGATGCAGCGTAAACTATCTCCTCTATATCCTCTGACTGTTTTCAAACTGAATCAGGGGCATTCCTGTATCAGTACTCACTTTTATGACTCAGGAGCAGGGGTGAAGGAACCGGGGGCGCATGGGCCTAGGAGTTTCGACTTTTGCTTCAACACTATTAGGTTCATTGTTAAAGTAAATCGTTTAATGAAAAAAATTTGACAGAATTTGGCAGAATAATATTTGTAACATTTTATTTGTAATTTGGCAGAATGTGTGTAAGACTAATAACTAGTTACATGTATGCGCTCAAGTCAGTGTAGCGTAGATAGATACAGTAAGGTGTACTGTAGATGGGGTCGTTGAGGGTTTATAAAACATTGCATAAAGTTGCTTAAGCATGCTGACAAAAGCTAGTGACGTCATATGCCAATGTTTGTGACGTCACAGTTGCCAATTCAAACTACAAATATTTTCCGTTGTTTTTTTGACGCGCACTTGTGCCCCCCCTCTTTTTGAAAAAGGTTCTTCCACCACAGCTCAGAAGATGTTATCGCGAGAAACGTAAGAATATTGTATAGCACGTTCGCAGTTGACTCAGCTTCATCAACAGCTATTTTAGCTTTCAAGAGAGTCTCACTTGCGACTTATGTGGTCTTCTGCAAATCCATCCTCCAAGTCAATGGGAAGCCTGTACCTTTGCTTTACGCTTCTTGCTATGAGTCATTACAACAGCATCAATGCCTTGACTCGGTCGTGCTTGTAATTGTTGATGAGAGAATCAATAACTGCACATATTTAACTTCATCGCATTTCAAATACGGGACATTAGATGTATTGTAAATGCAAACTGTAAAGGACGCGTTTTTTCGTTTGAATGTTTCTTTAGTATTAGAGTAAAAGCAAAAACGGCATTGCCTTCTTTTATTTGAGAAAGTTGAGAAAGAAAAACTGTTACCAGCAGCCGATACAAGTAAAAAACATTTGCCTTACGTAATTTCACCTGGTTCCATAAATCAAGACGTCGAGAACAAGTCATGCACTGAGTTTTTACGTCAACAGACAGATCAAGTTTTTGGGGTTGTAAAAAAGCAGTGCAAAAGTATACTGATTTTGCCGCCCTTCCTATCATGGCCAGCAACATGTTACCGGTGATTTCCAAAATTTACCAATTAGGAAAGTGATTGTGACAAAAGAGTTTTCCAAATTTTGCTGGTGATTGTAAAGAAACATTAAAAACTTTCAACTTCATTATATTGCTGATATATTCCGAGGACAGCAACGTTGAATCTTTCCGAATGTTACCTGTTCAGCTAGTTCTTATTACTGTAATGCGTAGGCACATTGACTTTTCAGGAAATCTTTGCCATATTTTTCAACTTCAAGGATTTTTCTTGATAGTGAATCCTAAAGTCTTGAAGAAAAACATATTGCATTACGTAGATTTTAAGGGTTCGCAGAAGGAGTTATTCTTTTCCTATTCACGACATCATTTGTCAACAACATTTTTCACCGGTCAATATAACAATTGGTCTACTGGGACCATTTCAGTTTTCAGTTCTTGAAATGAGAGTTTTCTATCACATAGGTTTTCAAGATTTTGCAAATTTTTAACTAAAAGAATTTGGAGTCAGTGTCGGCGAGAAAACGTTAATGTTTGCAGGGATCAGCAAGGAAGAATAATTGGTGACAAGTTTAGGACATCAGTTTCAAGCTTAATGTTCAACTAAAAAGGAACAACTGATAAAAAGAGCACAGCGAAAAGAACATTACAGTAGACGTCTTCATCTGAATGCAATTGTTTACCATCTTAATTGTGTTTTCCTAAGTTTTGATGTTTTCAAGAATTGTGAAAAGCTGCATCTACCAAGTTGAAAGGGTTTGTGGATTTCTGAATGACAGCCATGAAATTGGAAGAAGTTATGCGTGGTGACAAAAGTAAATACAGTTTGCATTAATTTACACTTAAAATATTTTCCGTTCGTGAAAGCTCAAAAGCAATGTTGTTTCCAGCTAAACTGCTCCGTAGTTTTTAAGTGATATTTTTTTGTGTTTTTGAACAGTAAAAAAACAACAATGACATATCTCTGCATGGTTTTCATCTCGTGAAACATCTCATCACAAAATCATGCTGAAGACTTAAGAGCTGAAAAGCAATTTTGAGAATAAGGGGTGTTTAGAAGCAAAGAAAATTTACAGAAAGTATCTGCGATATACAGAGGTTGCGAACCAAGAACTACCACTCAACCCCGTGGTGACCATCCAGTAGTTCACTCTCGTTAAGTTTATTTGCATCTAGCTGCATCATTAGTCCAGTTCAACTATGATTTGGCCATCAACAGAAAATCAAACAACTGTCGAGTCGAGAGACGCTCAACAAGGCTCAATGGACAACAGCACAGTTGTTTTCGGTATCCCAGCGTCTTGGCCTCAGGGCCGGATTAAGGGGAGGCAACGGGGGAAATTGCCCCGGGCAATTGCAAATTTATTTGTTTCAAATAAAATACTCGTTTGAAAAATTTTTGTGATCAAGAAGCGATACAGGAATACAACTCTATATTATATTCCTATGTTGCGTTAAGTATCAGGGGTCCTCAACAGCAACAGATTTCTCTACAAGTCTGACTGCCTGCCAGTTTTAGTAATCGCCACTGAATAGCCTACAAGTATTTTCGGTTTTATTCAATGCAAATATAGTTGATTTCGCTGGTAATTTTTTCCTAATAAGCGTTCTTTTGGCATGGGCATGACTCTGCTCGTGCATCACGTCTATCGTGCATCAGATAACATCAAATTTTTACGCTACTGTTTCATATAAGCTAAATGCTTCCATTAACAAACCTAACAAAGCGCAGTAACCCTCGTATCCGAAACAGGGCGAAATATTGCCATTAAATGGAGAAGTCATTTATAATTTACGTAAAATATTAGTCTCAACGAAGCGAAGAGAGCTTCTTTAGTTTGAAATGATAACCAAACACACATTAGGGTGAGAAATTGATGAAAGGAACTTAAAAATAATGAATCTAACTTATTTTCGTCCTAAATTGGGAGGAAGTGTGGAAAACAAAAACATCAACCCAGTCAACATCAGATTTGTCCGCAAAACATCAGACATTTATCTGAGAACATCACATGTGATGTCATGTTGATACATCAGAAGTGGCAAAACCAGGGTTGCCAGATATTTTTCGTAGCTTTAGGCCAAAATCTTAATAAAAAATGGCTAAAATGACTTTTTTGAAAAAGTTATGGCCAAAATTACAAAATCGTTCAACTATGGTAATTTACATAATCACAGAGGACTCAAAATTTTCGAAAAGCAGTGCTGTATTACTTTTTTTTGCCGAAAAAATCTGGTTTTTGCAATGAAGCAGGTTTTGGTCCCTAAACAAACAATTTCTACCATAAACTCAAAATTGCGTGTTACAACTTTTCTTTCTTTATCTTGGTGAAACTTACAACCGTACATTAAACACTATTGTGGTAAAATGCTT
>JGI24022J15233_10010195_pt1 | contig 10642 bp, 9 predicted proteins | sample Ectturendosymbi2_FD_15233 | JGI IMG/M metagenome (IMG submission 15233)
GGGGGGCCAACATAAACGTAAAATATTGCTGGCCGAAAGTTATCTGCTGTATGGGTCAGTCAAGCGAACTTGAACGTGAAATTAAGCAAAAAACTGGGGGGGGGCATGGCTCCCCTTAGAATCGCCACTGCACACAATGCTAGGATGCAATCAAGCGATGGGTTTGCTCCACTTTCTGCGAAAGACAAGTCTAAGCCCGATCACGACATACACGGTGATCGTAATTAGCATTCACTAATAACTCTATTCACTTTCACAAAAAGCATTCACCAAAATTAACTAATAAACGTTCACAAGTCGCTAGTAAACATTCGCAAGTCGCTAGCGCAATGTTCCATCTTAGTTTACCACCTTCGGCGGATGGGTCATGAAATCAAAACCGTACTTGGACCTCGCAGACTTTTGCGTGGTTAGCTCAATGATCTCAGAGTTACCGCCTTGCGCCAGTCGCTGTTGATAGGCGAGAGTCTTCGGACGATCGCAAAAGGTTAGAAATAAGCAGGATGGAATGATGATAGAAGGTTAAAATGGCACGATGACGGAAGGTGATTCGTAGCGCGTGAAACAAAGTTGAATTTCAATTAGTTAAAAGTTCAAGGCAGCTAAGAACACTCCACTACAAAACTAGACTACCATCCTACTTCATTAAAATCACTTTGGAAAACACTGATATTCGCGAAGCCGAGCAGAACTTAATGAACTTGGATATTCAAAACACGCTTTAATAATTAAGTTGCAACGATCAGAATGGTTGGCTAACAGCAATAAAAAAACAATAACGCCAATAGGGTTTGAAAATCACTGCACTTCTAAAGCGCACTTTTAACAATTTACCATAGAAATAATTGAGTTTCGTGCAAATGCCAAATATTAACAAACATGCAATAACATATTTGGCAATCACAATAACAGCTTATGACACAAAGGTGCTGAGGTTGGCAGCAATGAAATATTTTAGTAACAATTTATCTTTCCAGTTGCAGTTGTGAGTACAGCGTGCAACTCTTATCAAAAGTAACGAAAATTACAATGGTTCTCTACTTCAGTTATTACCAGCTACTTTCTGCCGTTCGTGAAGAATGTTAGTTAGTGGTCAGGTTGTGCGTGCAAGAAAGCAGTCCGTAACACAAAACTTCACAGACTGCTTGATACAAACACGAAAATTGTTACGAACTGATTGCTAACTAACAATAGAATTGTTAAGAACTAAGATGATATAATTTCTTCAGTGCCCAGAAAGGGTACTGAGCAAGAATAATCACGCAAATCTCCATTTGCATTTGATGGACAACATTGTTACATGACAGCTACACGATGATGAAACATGCATGCCTACTGCTTCGCAAGCAACGCCTTGGTTAGTTTGGAACATGATTTGATTATGTTGCTCCATTTACCCTCTACTTCGCGGGAGGAACGGGATTGGGTGATTTTTTATAGAGCGGGATGACGTTAGGAAAAGTGCGAGGCATCGGAGGCAGGAAATTAAGGTTGTGATTCGATCGAACCCACTCGACTCCTCGACGGTGCTGCTCGCTCGGTGAGTAGAAAGTTCCCGGTAGGAGCAGGCGAGAGCTACCCGGCGATGACTGCAAAGTAGCGCCAGCTGATCGGGTTAAGTGTCTCTCGCCAATCAGGCCTTGCTCTTTTTCTGAGACCGCGTGATCCTTCCTAGTAAAGTTGCTGTCAAAGTACCTTCCAAGAGACGACGTTGCGCACTGGTTCAGGGCTTGCTCATTACAAGCAGATGAAGCGGAGTTGTCAGGTAAAACTGTTGAAACATCTGCGGCACTCACTTGTGAATCGTGACGGATCGCTGATGGAGATGCAGTGTACTTTTGTGGTGACCTGTCTGTCCTTTTCGGAAGCAATTTGCTGGGGTAAGGCTGGCAACCAGACCTGTCCCTGAAACGTATAGAAAGCAATGGTAGTTGGCTTATCTGGCGCATCCACCCACCCACCCACGCACACACACACACCGGTTGTCAAGTCTGCATAATGAACTTGAACATTACGACTTGGATTTAACTCAAATTAGGATCATGCGGCGTTGACAATATATATAACTGGGGTATTTTCAAAATTTAAACGTAAATTTTCCAAATTTGTTTAGCTAGTGAGTGCACGCAAAATACCGTGGTTCACAAATCCATCATTTCGCACTTGTTTTCAGTATCACCAACCCTGCTCAGAAATCCTGGGTGGTCCACTATCCAGCGGCTTATTTTTTTGTTAATTTCATCTACTTAGAAAAATGTTAGAAACCTGTGTTTCCATGACTTTTCCTGATTATGAGTTAAAATGGAATGGTGCCAGTGTTGTTTTACAAAAATGTCCCTGAAAGCCAATACACAGCAAATTGGGGCACTCTACTGCCCACGGTTACCTGATGTGTAGCAAATTCTGTTACCTTGAAACCTCAAATTTTCAATTTGATTTTAGGTGCAAAACGTTTTGCGCCAAATATGGCCTCGGAAAACCTTATATGTGAAGTCTTCCTACACCATGACTTGATATGAAAACATGACGTTTTCTACGCACAAACAAGAATTCCCCTCTAAAGAATCAGATGTTTGGGGATACAGTACATAAAATTTATATGCTATGTATGTTTCGCTGCGCAGATACAATTTTGTTGTGAAAGTGATTAAATATGGATCTCGGGAAGTCAAAAATAGTTAGGTCCGGAAATAACGGATGTCACATGTCCCAGGAAAACGTGATCAAATTTGGCTTGCATTACACCCTTCGTTTCCTGGCTTGTATAGCGTTAAGAGGTTTCCTGAGCAGGGCTTTTGAAAACAACCAGTAGACGTGTATGGACAGCGACATAATTTCTCCATACCCATAAACTTTGCAATTTTACCATGTTAAGCACCTTCTAAGGACTGGGGCAGCTGTTGGCACGCTGGGTGCATCTGCATATTTTGTTGGTGCCGTACCGTAGCTGGCAGGAATCGGAAGTGCAACTCGTCCAAAGTTTCCATCAGCTGAATCACCGCTATAGTCAAAATACTTGTCTCCTTCCTGAAAAACGTTTGGCCGCTAATTTCATAATCAACATTACATATGCATACCGTGAAGATTATGAAATTAGTCGATACCTAAAAAAAACTTCTGGCCATCACCTCCGCAATCTACGGTTACAAAAGCGCCTAAACATTTTATATCCATCGCAACACTTTTGGCTGAAAAAAAAACAACAAACACGACGTACAGTTTGGCATGAATTACAAGATCTTTACCTCGGTTTGTTCTGCTTCTCGCATTTTCAGTTTTTCTAAGAGTTGTTGAGTTTCTTCTGTTTGACTGACAACATCGGGTTGGTGCTGATATGCTTTGGAAACGCGCGATATACGCTGGTGCAATTGGAAGAAGCAGTTTAAACATAGCAATGTAAAAATTATGAGTGGCCATAAATTTGACCCAATACGAGGCAGATGCAGACAGTCATGCGTGATATCATGAACGAACTTGCCAAAGATAAAAACGAGTAAAAGTTTCACGTGAAAGATTGCATCGCCCAAAGTCATAGTTTTTTGTTAATCTTTTCATAAAAATGCAATTCAAATTTCATGTTTATTTCTGCTAAAGCGTCAAACCACAAATTAAAAACCAACCTTTTGAATGCTAAGAACATAAATGAACAATCAGCGTAACTAGATCGGGTGTAAAATAACAAACAGAGAAAGGTGTTTTTTATCTCAGCTGAAAACGGCATCATTAGACAAGGTATAGTCATAGTGTAAATCAATCTCTTTCTTTTAAACATGTATTGGTTAATTATATCAAGGCTTATCAAGTACGTTTAAAGACATGGATCAAAACTTGAAAGTATCAAAGTTTGCTGGCTAATTTACGAAACTCTGAAGGGTAGTGCCGTCAAAGAAAGAGAAGTCTAAGATTGGCTGTTACGTGATACATAATTTACTTAGACTAGAAAGAGGAATGTCACTAAAAACTAACTCCGGATACAGTTAGTAACTCCTCTTATAACGAAGCTTGTTATAATTCCTGAGTGTAAAGCAAACAGAGGCCAGAAAACACGATGCGATTGGATCAATCGTTGCCTTTTTGCTTGAAAAATATCTGAGCTAACTTCAAAAAGGACAAACATGGAAAAAGGAGTTCCATAAAATATTTCGGCTAATCAAAAATCGCACAGGCAGAGGAATATGGCCAATATTATAAGTTTTGTAGATAATTTTAAGTAACCAATGAGAGTATAGCCAAGATTGTCCAAACTTGTATGCTCTTCATTCTTAAATGAACCGTTTTACTCTGTTTACTTTCCATAAGACTCGACCAACGACAGATATATAGGACTGAAAACAGACCGTTTTTCTAAATACGGAACAAATGTACAACAGATATATTCCCAAGTTTTTTCAAAAAGGATTACTTTGTAAGAATAAATCGTTAACAGCTAAGTAAAGTTATCGACAGATGCGAAACAAAGAGCAAAATATATGCCAAGGTACTATTCACCAAATGACAAAACCAAAAACAACACAACTCAACAACAATTTAGAGACCAAAATTTAGCATTGCTGGTAACAGTTTTTCAGGAGACTTTACAGACATTAATTTGAAGGCAAATGAAATCGACTTCTATGACAACACATTTACGCAATTTATTTACTCACCGGAGCAGACGTCATCCACGCAATGGCTTGCCCGTTTGGTCTGGTCAAAATTGTTGTGCATTCTGGACCAGTGCCCCACCTGTCCAGTTGCTTCCACAAGTAGTGGGCAGGAGGGTCGTGCATCGATCCATCCGCACCATAGCTCCATACCTAAGCAACACGGAAAACGAAGTGCGCATGGTCGTCGCAAGCAACGGGCAACCGCGGATATTAAACAACACAGTTCAACACAATACACGACGTTCATGATTCAAAAATCTGGAAAACACTTCCAGTCAAGAGCAAGCATGAAAAAACTGTGATCTGCTTCAAATGTTTTCTCTAATGTGCGCGAATGCGCAGTACCACTAGACCAGTGAAATCTCATTCCCACGCACTTGCAACATTCCAAACATTGGAAAAGCACAAAAGGAGAGCTAAATGAATTAAATGTTTACTTTTTTCGTATATTGAAAAGATGTTATACTTTTTCTAATAATTCACTAAGTTTGTGGATCACTTACAACGCTGCTATCTCAGCAAAAAGTATTCATGCTCAGTTAAACAAATATTTGCTCAGTGTAAAATTTTCTTAGAGGGCATACTGTCTACTTCTGCAGCAACAATACAAGACTCCTGAACCGCAACGCAGTTAAATAGCTTTGCGAACGCAGTGTAACACTTTTTTACGAATCAGCTCGACAAACGACTGGGGACTGCAAAATAACGCTTACGGTTGCCGTTTGACCAGGCTGCAGCTTGACTCTGGGCGGAAATCGGAAAACAGCAACGGGATGGCCCGCTACGTTTTGCTGCAGTTGGCAGCCTCCGACTTCTTCCGTCTTCGTCGCTGACGTGTTGTGCACTCTCACAAATCGTCCGCTTTCGTCAACTTCCATGATTTTCAGGTTGCCAGTAGCACTGAAAATATTTATGGACGCATAAGAGGATGTCTTTCCTGTATTGACGGTAATGCTTTGTTAAGGTTTGAGACTCAAAAAGCAAGATTTTGTATGAAAAGCTTATAACGAACAATGCAGTCCACTCCCAAGCTTGGAAAAGGCTTCCTGTTTGGCAGGGAACCAACCCGACAGAAAACTTGATATAAACAACGCCACTCACGCACAGCAGCCCCAGTACGTACAGACACATTTCAGTAAGACTACGCAGCAAAATTGCAGCAAATTTGTCATGGTTTTGATTGATTGCACGGTTGCCTTTTTGTTAGCCAAAGCGCGATATCAAGCAAAAATCAGACCACTTTGACTGATGCACTGCAATGGCGGCACACACGGCAAACCTGGCTGTTGAACCGGAGTACCAGAGCTTTCCAGTTTTGCTTGCTTTCACGTCATGTCTAGTAATATAACAGTTTTCAGTGAAAGCGCCGCGATACGCTGCACCGGTGACTTTGTACAAAGGACGCTTTTTCAATGCTAGCGAAGATAGAAAGTGACAACCACGAGAGTGCCGTGGAACCTTATGCCCACCTAGCTGTGGAGTTGACCAGATCTTGATGTGTTGAAGACTTCACTTTGGCTGAATCTACACCGACGCCGCTTTCTGTCACTTTGGTGTACAAGGTATCCTTCCGCAAGTCGTTGAACATGGAATTGAAATAGTCTTTTCCTTGGCCTGCATGTCCGAGCAAAGTCGCATCATGGAAAATCGGCTCTACAATGATGAACACGAAACGCAGAGAAGGCGAGATGTAACAGAAATTACGAGCTTCATGGTTTACTGTACAAAGGTTAAGCAACGAAGCAGGAGCAATATTGACCAACCGCATGTTCACCACAAAATAACCTGCGTCAGCCGGAATATATCTCGCATTTGCTGCAATCAGAGGTCGCTTCGGCAATTTTTCAGGTGGGAGAGACTTGCGAACCGGAAAGTTGGAGTTGTCCACCTGGCCAGCGTTATTGTCGTGGCTCTACGCAAAGAAATGCTCTTAACGTGGACATGACAACAAACAGAGAAAAGCAACAAACACAAGTGCAGTTCAAAGCTTCTGATTGCCAATCCCCAATTACCCAAGCCATTCTGAACGTAAACATTATTGCAACAAAACTCATGTTTTTATTACAACTTGCATTGAACCGGCCTTTCAGCTTAAGCGGTCGGACTTATTAACTATTCATTATTGCATTGCCAGGAACATGGAGGCCAGTCCATGTTAGTCCCAAGAGAGATAAAGTACAGTTTAGACTTCAGCACATAAATGTGCAAAAGGTTTAAAAATAAACACAAGAACGATTTTTCACAATTATTTAAGAACGGCTCCCGCAGGAAGTGAAACTAAGAACAGCGCCTGGAAGTTGTTCGATCCGTTCCACTTTTCACAATCACCTTATGCACTCACCAGAGTCACTGCCGTGTCGAGCTTATAATCGCGCATTCGTCCGCACGACAACCCATAAGGGTCAGCTCCTTCCGTTGAACGAGTGAAGCCGTTCGTCGCAAGGAAGGCGGGATTGGTGTGTTTCGTGTGGGCAAAAGCTTGCGCTGTTGCGCTTTTGCAGTTTTGCGAAAGAAACGACGCAGCCTAACAAAACAAATGCGAATACAATGTCACTTTCGGCGTTGAGGGGTAAAGACGCAGGGTGACACGGAATATAAAAAATACTTTTTCATGCATAGCCACAAGTCCAGACGCGCGTGTAGAATGTCGGACACAAAGCTACAACATTGCCTTTGCGTAGCGATCTGAACCTTCTTTGTACTTCGTAGTGCCTCTTAATTTTTGTTTTCTCTAAAAAATTACTTGCANAATTAGTTGAAACCTTGATCAAAACAATTTACATGCTTCCTTGAGAATTTCCATCCGATGATTTAGCCATTTACTTCACAACCTGGTGTTAAAATGCCTTCAATTTTCTTTCTACTGGTGGATTACTATTTGATGGTGAGTGAGTGCAGTTGTAGCTGGTGTGTTGTTTCAGTGTTTGTCACCTCCATGTGTTGTCTGCGTTTATCTATAACAACACATGCTTTGTAATGCGCTCTGACTAACCATTTTTGTGTTACTGTGCTACTCCAGTACACTGGTGATATGGACCATGAGTCTACGCAAAAATTAAATTAAAGCGAAAAATTTCGCACACGGTAGGGTGTGCTTAAACACAACACACAGTCGAACCACATTGACTTGCATTTTAACTCAAGGTGATGAAAAAACATTTTTAGCTTCGTTGCGAGGGTTTGTGACAACGGTATATTTTGCATTGACTGGTGAAGACAGCAGTTCAATAGCATTAGGATCGTCTTGGTTGCTTGCAAGCCACCCCAACTTGCGTTATTTCTAAACGTAGAACCAACCTGACAAAGCAAATAACATTCGAAAAAAGAGTCAAAGCATTATATATTGAAGTAAGCACCTGACGGCTTCACTGCATTTGTTTTCACGAAACAGAAAGACACCTCGACCCCGATTCAGTGACAACTCGCAACAACACACCTGTGATGTCGTGTTCTGGCCAGCAAAGACGGTAGGCTGCGTCCGGTGCACTTCAAACTGTTTTGATTCAAAGGTTGTTCTGCCGTGATTCAACCGGCTTGCGAGCTCGAATCTGCAAATTTGAAGTAAAAATCACATCGAACCTAAACCCATACTGCTGTCGAAAAAATCAAGCAGATGTAATTACAGTTTAGTATACTACCAGTCAAATAGAATTGACAATGTTAGCTGAAAAATTTAATCGCATTTTGGAAAGAAGCATTAGTTGCATTTAAAACCTCTTGTCTCAGTTAATGCAACTTGTAGTTTCCTCTTAAATGTTTAATAGGGAACTTTGTTGTAGCATATGTTCCATTGATTCGATCACAACTTGAATTTACCTTTTCTCTTCTTCGTCAATCAATGCTTTCAAAGCGTCTATTTCCGCTCGGAGGGGAACATTCGCTTCTTGGGCAGCTGTCAGCTCTTGGATTTTGATCATCAGTAAATCTTGCGTTTCCTACGCGTTACAAAACGCCTCAGAACAAATACAACAAACGATTCAAACCAAAACTTCAAGAGATGCAATCCAAGCCTGAGGCAAGCACCCAATACTGAGTGGTACGTAATGAGTCCCTAAAACGTTTTTGCGGGGCATGCGGATTCATAGTTTACTGTCACTAGAATTTCTATCGATAAAAATGGGGATTCAGTTCGAAAAACAGTAAGTAGTGGCAAAATGAAGCTTGAAAATCATTTGCGCCTTTTACAACACAGTACGCGAATGTATCTGCAAATTTAACTGCTAACTGTGGCAAATTTTGCCGGGGGTTTGCTTTCAACTAGCTACTTTAATCACACAGCACCTGTAGTTTGGACTCCATTTTGTGTAGTTGCATGTCGAATACTTTTCGCTCAGATTCGAGGCTGTTTTGTACAACTTTATAAGCTGATTCAGCCGATGTCAGCTGTTGGAATGCACAATGGCAAGATAAGAGAGAATCACACCCTCAAGAGTGAAGCAGAATGTCTGGTCGCTTTTAGATGCTGCAAATATTGCATACCTTGGATTGAGCTTCTTCAATACGACCTAGTAAGTTGTTCATTTCAATCCGCAGTTTTCCATTTTCCTCTATAGAATCAGTTAAACTTCGAGTATCTGCTTCCAGACGCATTTTGAGCTCTGATATCTGTGGTAATGCCCAAGTAAAACAGGTTTTGGTGTGTATCAAACGCTTTTTCTGTTTATTGTTCTTGTCTGCTCTTTGCCAGATGTTCAGTCAGCAAGGATCCGGCTAGTCGTTGTAAAAATACTGCTGTGGAACGATAAAACCAGCCCAACCAGGTAAGTAACTGCAGTCAACAAAGTCATGTCATATCAAAAGAAGTGATAAAAATTAAGAAAACTTTGCAAGCAGTTTTGAACGTTGGCATACAGCAATCTTTTTTAAGCAGAATACGCCTTATCAGTGGAATTTTTGGTATGTATGTAAACACACGGACCATTAGAAAACTCCATCTAATTCATATTTTGTGTTAGTTTGGAAGTTCACGAGCAGTTTGTCGAAGTAACAAAAATAACGGCCAGGCTGTTAAACTAAAAGATATAGGATCATCGGTTTGTGAGTAAAAAGATTGCACTGCTTCGTTTACTGCAATCGCTTTGTCTGGTAATTTTGTTACAAAGCTTTTCGGCAGTTCCGTTTTGCGTAAACAAAGTTAACCTGAATTTAGCAGCAAAAAAAGAAATGATCTTATGTCTGTGAAACACGGTTCTGCAAAACCTTAAAAGATCTAGGCTAATTGGCGTTTTACGCAATATTATACATCTTCAACTAAATGTGAAAAGACATCAGAACGATCTCATGATGTAATGCAGTTTAAATCCTAAAGAGTGCAAGAATCCATGTGGTTAAAACTGGCGTTAAGGCAATATAAAGTGGTTACCAGCCTTTGTCCCAACAAAATATGCCTAGCCACAAGTCAGGGGATCGATAGGCACTTCTTCAGTTTTGAGATCACAGCAATCCAGCTGTTTTTAAGACTAATAAACAAGCGTGGCAGTACGAGCTACGTTTTAAGTCTTGCTTTGTATCGAAACGTCGAAACAAGTTCGTAAAAACAAAAAACACGAAAAATGTTGCATTAACATCAGGCATGATAAAGGGTCTTTGCAGTAGTTCGCAGTTTATCAAGGCATTTCTCTCACGCAATGTACGCTAGGTCAGTGCTCTTCAACCTTTTTTGTTACGGTGCACCCTTAAAGATATTTTGACGAACTCATGCACCCTATTGCCTGACACGTCCCCCTTGTCCCCCACCTAATTGCGCCCATGTACCCTGGCCTAAATAAACAAGTACCCTAATTCAGTAACTCAGCTGCATAATTCAATTGATAATGGCTCATTGCCTGTTGCTTATGAATCACAAATAATCATCTAATTACCAATTAGCTTGAAATGGTGTGATGCTTATGCACCACACTTTAGATTGTGCAAAGTCTCGGTTAAATCCTGAAAGTCATTGGTTGGTTAATGGTTCATTTTTGCTAACAGAAAGTTTTTGTAAAAATTATCTGTTT
>JGI24022J15233_10010197_pt1 | contig 10641 bp, 8 predicted proteins | sample Ectturendosymbi2_FD_15233 | JGI IMG/M metagenome (IMG submission 15233)
TGACCCTAAAACTACTTCACTTATGACGTCACTCACAAAAAATCCGCACTCCCCAACCAAAAAATTTTTTTTCGAGTGTAATCTACTAGGCTGGCCGATCCTTTTGAGCCATTAAACAGCTCTCTAGCGCAATCGGCAGAGGAGCTAGGGCGTTGGTAAGGCAACTGAAATTGCTGGTTTTATGCCAAAATCAAAGTACGAATATATCGTACCCCGGCTCTCAAAGTGTTGAAGTACAGAAGTTCCACAAGAAACACTAAATGACAACCCATATGCAAGTAATCAAAGGCAGTTTTTATCATATTAGAGGTATTTATGAAGTCATTAACTAGCAATTCACAAGACTGTTAAGTAACAGATAGAAACAGACAAAGGAAATTTGTTTAGAGCCAATTCTTCTGCATTTATTTGTGATTTTTTTGTAGAAGTTCATAAATGTTAGTCTTCAAAATAATATGTTTAGAAACACAGCCATGTTTTCTATCTAAAGCAACAAATTGTATCAAAAATTTTTTTCGGCATCCATCCCAAATTAGGTGAGCAATATATGGGGACAAAAATGCAAATATCATGAAAAGTATTGGATTTAGGTAAATTTAAACTGAATATTTAGAAAGCCCATCCCAGAAAACATGGGGTATAGGCACCAATTTCATTAGGATTGGACTAGCAGATCTAGAGTTATAGTCATTTTTATGTTGCTCATCAGTGCGAATGCCATATAGTGGTAAAAATACAAAAGCAGTGATAAATCAAAAACCGCTCGATCAATTTTTGCACAGTTGGTGTCAATATTCCTGACAACTTGTAGCTGCAAACATACGTGAAAAGAAACGAAATCCTATACCATGTGGTTACAAATTTCAGAAATTTGGGTTGAATTATAATGAAATGAACTTGTCGCAATCACTCATCTGCATTTGCTGTGTACTGGAGTCACGCATGGGGCGAGTTAACCCGTGCGGTTTGCAGGTACCCTCATTTGTGCGGGTTGAACCCTTACTGCTGTGTGCAGGTGCAGGGGAGGTTGAACTTGCTGTGGGGCAGGATGGGATCGGGTTGTACTTGGTGCGGGTGTGGGGCAGGCACAAGTTGAGAAATTCTTTGTGTGGGTAACTGAGTCTTGAGCCAATGCACATTAACCTACTCAGCTCAAAAATCGCAAGACACTTGGATGTACTAAAGTTGTTTGTCAGCATTGTGCTTAGGACATTAGGCCTGCAGCAATTATTACATTATGATTTTAACAACCCATTGTTGCGAAGCATTAGGTCAGGCGTAAGTAACAGTTGCCCAATGCTACTGTTGAACTTGATAAGGAATAATTGAGTCTAGCAGCCCTTCTAAATGGATAAGACAACGCTTAATGCACAGCTATTCACAACTGGACTGAAACGTGTTTTTTATCACCTCAAATCTGTTGACAGGGAAAGATCAGATCTGTGGAAAAGTTTTGGTTTGGTTGCCAATGAAAAGAATGACCGGCTTGATTTTGTTGCTTGTTAGACTGAGGTGTTATGAGTAGGGCAAGTTTTTGCAACTTTTTTTACCACTCCCAACAGCTTCTGAAATATGCAGAATTTATGCAGTATGGTGTTTTGAGCTGGTTGCAGGAATTATGTATTAGAACTTTTTTCATTTTTACATGCAACTTCTTACTGCAACTTTTATCAAGTAGGCCAATTGCACAAAATGTGAAAGTGTTATTTGAAAAAACATGCTTTCGAACTATTTCAGTACAGTTATGCTCTCTTTGATAAGCGATTGAAACTGAATAGTGACCTAAAAGCAATTGTGGAATTGACACGGTCAAACATCAGCCCAGAACGTAGGTCAAATTACCAAGCAGCTTCATGTTGTGTGGAGCGAAGTTTTAGCATGCTACGCAAACTTTTGGCAAATGATCGCCATTTCTCGCCAGATAATGTTTGGAAATATTTAGCACTATATGCAAATAAATCGCTTGAATAGATCACTGTCATGTAAAATGCCTGTGCATAAATGCCACTTTTGACTGCAACTTTTTTTCAAAAAGTAAATGCATATTTCTCAGGATTTTATTGCAACAAAAACTTGCCCTAGTTAAGAGTTTTTAGTAGTTTTCAGACAGGTGCAGGTTTGAGATCGAAAAAGTGTGGGGCGGGTGCAGGTTGGGATGGCCTGCGGGGCGGAGCAAGTGTGGGTTGGAAGTGTGTGGGTGCAGGGCAAGAGCGGGCAAAAAATTAACCTGTGCAGGACTCTACTGTGTATGACGCAGGTATCAATGAAGATTTTGATTTTGTTACCCCTTGAGAACTAGGCTACTTCTGAAGCCATCAATGTTCTCAAAGTGGTTTCTGACTGTTTTGAAAAGAACAATGAGTTAGGCTAAAATAATGAGTGCAAGTTATACAAATTAGATTAGAATTACCATGCACACACATATACAAACAATACTTTTAAATCAGATGGTTATTTAAGGAAACGGGCTGGCTTGAATGTGGGATCAATTAGCCGAGATCAGCAGGTTCTTGCAGGAACAAGGCAACCATGGTTTGCTAGTGGAGTTCAGTGATGTTCTCTTCAAGATCTTCAATTCACACAACTTATATGTAACATATATATATATGCCTTGTAAAATATACACCTTCCAAAACATTTGAAACCTTGAGCAAAACAATTTACATGCTTTAGTGCACAGCTGATCCTATCCGGTTCACATTTTCTATTAGCCGTTCACCTTAAATGGATAGTTAGGTTGTCTTCATTTTTTCCTACTGCTAGATCCCTATATGACAATGAATGAAGTTATAGATGGGGCGCTGTTAAAGTGTTTTGCTCATCTCTGTGTTTATTATGTATTAACACAGACTTTGCATTGCACTATGACTAACCATTCTTATACTAATATGCTATTTGATTACCCTTGTGATATAAACCATCAGTCTGCAGCAAATATATAAAATCAAAATAAACATGTTTACTTTCCAAATGCTAAAACCTTAAAATATGTGACGTTTTGGAAGTAATGCTAAATATGGGCACTTCCTTTCAACTGGACCTCACTTCTTGCATTTGGTCATGTCGGCAAAAAAAAACTACTGAGAATAGTAGTGAGGAGAATAGAAACTTTTGACACTGCCCACAGCCACTATTCACCTCTGCATGGCTGGTTATGTTTGAACCAGACATAAGTCCATAGAGCACAAGCACATATGGTGAGCACAATGCACACTGATAAAAACAGACATAGAACTTTTTATACCGGCGTTGAGGGCAGAACTACAGGATAACGGGCACTTTATTAACACTATTGTGCGCGATCTTGTAACACTTGGTACAACACTACATCCAGAGTAAGCAGGGTTGAGAAAAACCCGGGTTAAATAAAAACCTACCTGTTTTTTTGGGTTTTTTAAAAAAGAAACAAGATTTTGTTCTTTTTTCAAAGAAAACAGAAAAATCCCATTCTGAATCGTTTTTATTCCATCATGCAATATCACTATTTTCAGAATTACACAATAATAACTTGTTATACCTATTATGGCATTCAAAATTAAGGGTAATGAAATGTACCCCATCTTTGATTTCGCTATGTGTTGTTGGTCAGTTTACTCCTAAATGGTAAAGCTTGGCAAGCATGCGCACAGCAAACAGAGAAAAACCGCTTCCACACAAATTTTACGTGCGTGCCCTGCTACTAGTTCAGCATGTAGCGAGTGTATTTTTCCAATGTATGATTTGGCATGTTCCGAAATCAGAAAAAGTTTAGATGTAGAGAAGGCAGAAAAATTGGTTAAAATATATATACCGATTGTGCAGAGCTGAAGAAGATAACCATTAGAATTTACACAAACTGTTCAATTTATTCTTCCCTTTTTTTCAAGTCCTTTAAATTTTGTTGCTGTTTGTTTTGTTTGATTGAAAAAAAAAAACAATTACAGATAACTGTATAAATGTCCTGGTTATTTTATTTTTTACTCCTTAGTAGATTTTTTGAAGGAAAAGTAAAGAGTTGGTTTTCAACAATTTGAGAGCCAGCGTACGATATATTCGTACTTTGATTTCAGCCTAAAAAACAGCAGTTTTCGGTTGCCTTACCAACGCCATAGCTTCTACGCCAATTGCGCTAGAGAGCTGTTCAAGGGCTTAAACGGATTGGCCAGTCTAGTAGACTGAACTCGAAAAAAATTTTTTGGTTGGGTGGTGTGGATTTTTTGTGAGTGACGTCATAAGTGAAGTAGTTTTGGGGTCATTTTGGCTCATGTTACTTGGCCTAGTCCCCAAATCCACCCGGGTGCCAAAGTGTTAAGAAAACCAGGGCGTTTTTTTGTGTCAGGTTTTTTTACAACAACCCAGAGAGTAAGACACTGAGTCCAACCATGGTCACGGCCAGATGAAGTACAAATGCATTGTGGCATGCACACATCCTCAAGCAACTACAGTAATGTCTGAGCAGTCACAAAGCAAAATGCGGCTGTAGCATTCAAACAAAAACAATCTGACTGTATGAAAATGTGCAACCACATGTTTTCAGACTTTCTGCATCATCCAAGAAACAAGTACACAGTTTTTCTCAATTAAGGTTTCAAAGATAGGAATGCTACATTTGAACCTGATGAATAGTTGCATAGAGCACTACAACCAAAATTATAGGCCACATGCAATCTCTGTATGTATGCCTTCCTGAAATCACACCATATTTGTGATATATACATATATGGATGTACAGAAGGTACGAAAAAGTACATTTTCCATTGTGATCGAACATCGAGACAAATAAGCTCACAGCTTGTTTGCTGCACAATAGTGATGCCAGTTGTATCTGAATGCAAAGCACCTTGAAGGTTCATTTTAGCAGGTTTTATTGGTATTTTGTCAAGAACAGCAAAAGCTCTGCTGGATATATTTTGCCACTGAAACCAGTGCAGAACCGCAACCACTTTTCCTCAAATATAATGCTAAGTTCATGAAACTAGCAGCACAGTGTAAATAGTTTTAGGGATGTGTCTATGGCTGCAGTGCGAGTGCTCGTCAGTTCAGCTCTCACCAGATGTGACACATCTGATGGGAGCGCCTTTTATGTACTTTGATTACAAGTTTCTATTACTTTTACTGTTTACAGCTTGTGGTTTAGGTTGAGGGTAATGCTTTGGGTTTTGGCATAAGGCACTGGCATTCAACATGGGCTAAATGGCCTGGGGGACATTGTACATATTGTGGAGGCGATTTTGTGGCTTTTGAGATTTGGGGTGATTTCAGTTTCCAGATGGGCGAAATCTGCAGTTTAAAACATTAAAACAATCTAAAATTTTGAATTGATTGCTAAAGATCATAGATGTGTTTGTTACTTTGGAATCAAAGCATTTGATGCACTTTCAATTCTGTGGTTGGTAACAAAGATTATAAAACATATGATATCAAACAGGTGACACAACAATCACATCATCATCCTGTGTAATGCTTCACTGCACCCGGGGGCATATCCAAGGGGTCAGTTTGGCTGTCATGACAGGCCCCTTTGTTGTTGTAGCTATATTTGCTCATATGCACCATTACTTGGGGCTATATCATTGTTCTACATGGAATGTTCTGAAACCCAAGATGCTACTTTGGCTCTAACTGATAAATGCAAAGTCTCTGTTAATGGCACACAACCATCCCACTATATCAAGTAATGTGCAATGTTCCAAGATAATCAGATGGTTGCGTGATCATCCCGATAAAGCACTCTACAACATAACATTCGCTCTCAGGTTTTTGCGCAATAAGCAGATGACTGCCTGCGAAACAGTGGTACCACTCTTAGTGTTTTTCCAATAGATCTCGTGTTTTTGCATTTAATCTAATGTTCTCGTGGTTTTTCATAGCTATCTAGTGTTTTCATTAATGAGCAGAATGTAATTAATTACACAATTTAATTATAACTGAGAGTTTGACTTTGTGCAACTTGCCGAAATTTCTATCTAATTACATCTTGAAGTACACAAGAGCATTTTAATCTGTTTTGAGTTAAACCACTACAAAGTCACTTTGGTCATCTGTTAAAAGCTTTAGTGACCTGTACAAACAGATCCAAGCATTGCTGCTATCACCCGTTTTCCTTGTCTATGATTTAAAATGCACTGCGCAATGTCTTTGTTCCCACTAAAATGCATTTTCTGGCAATTTTCATTGTAAATTTGCCTTTTGCTTTCATAGCGAAATCGCATTGATTAGCCAAGAAGACTAATCAATATTTCATAATCTAATGTCTTTATTTAGCGTAATTAACATAAGTCCAGTACTTCTCCGTAACAACAGAGTGGCAACACTGTTGCTAACAAATCAGGTCATGAGCTGCAGTGGTTGACTGTTTTACTTGGTTTCAGCAACGTTGCCTAGTGAGAGACAACGCCTTCAACGTGCATAAAATAATGTGCCAAGTCATAGCAAGCAGTGTCCCTGTTTGGACAGAAGTCGATGTTGTATGGTTCTTCATCACAGTGAAGTGATGGTTACTGTTAGTGATACATCACGCATTGTTTAGTTTACCCACTCGTGAGATGTGCATCAGATGCACACTTATATGCAGCATATGTTTATCTGTTCGTGGATTCACTTGCACTCTTGATTTAGAGTTGAGACTATTGGATGCAGTAACTACAAGGGCTAAATCATTCTGTAACAGTACATGAAAACATCTTGTGAGTTGGCTTTAACACTTTGAGAGCCAGGGTACGATATATTCGTACTTTGAAAGCGGCCTAAAACCAGCAGTTGTCAGTTGCCTTACCAACACAGTAACTCCTACGCCCATTACGCTAGAGAGCTGTTCAAGGGCTCAAATGGATCGGCCAGTCTTCTAGTCTGCACTTGAAAAAAATGTTTGGTTGGGGTTTTTTTGTGAGTGACGTCATAAGTCAAGTAATTTTTGGGCCATTTTGGCTCATGTTACCTAGCCTAGGGCCCAACCACTAGGCCAAAGTATTTCGTTGATGTTTTCATTGGAAACTAAGTTCGAGTCGACTTTCTAACGTTTTTGGTTTAAACGTTACCATCTAAAATAAACAAATTAATTAATTATCTAATTAGCTAATTAGTCAAATATTTCTATTACTTTAGATCATAACTTTTAAACCCGAAATCCCAACAGGTTATTCAAAGTGTCAAAAGACTCGGATTGTAGCCTAGTTTCCAATACAATCTTCAGTGAAATACTACCATCACTTCTGACGTCACTCACAAAAAATCAGCACTCCCCAACCAAAAAATTTTTTTCGAGTGCAAACTACAAGATTTGCCGAGTCTTTTGAGCTTTTGACCAGGTCGGTAGTGCTTACCAGACCAGAGAAATTCCTGTGCAAAGCCACGTGCGATCCAGCTGTTTTTACACGAACTTAATTAACCCAGGTGAAAGTGTTAATATGCATTGTAATGTAGCCTACAGTTCACACAACGCAAACAAGGCTAACAGTTTGCCAGCACTGAACCATGGCAATACTTGTTTGATGAATGCGAAGTGTTCCGAATATTACGCACTACTTGATGCAGTCAGAGGACTACACATCATAAGGAACAATTGAGAATTTGTGTTAATTAAACACAGACGAAGTAGCATCTTGGGTTTCTGAACACTCCGAGTATAAAACCAGCATGATGGCTTTTATTAGCAAATATTGCCGATATACTGTATTTGCTGATAGGATACTTTGGCAGCATTCAAAAAATCATTAGTCAATTTCTAGTCTTAAGAGAAAATGCGCTTTTATGCTGAAAAGTGACATCAAAAATTGCCCTCCCACGACAGACCTCTTTTTTTCAGCCTAGATGCGTCACTGACTCTACTATTGCTGCTACAAATTCATCATTATGTTATATGTGGCACATCACCATTCACCACACCACAGTTGCATGATTCAAACATGGGTTAAAAAGCGTACATTGCTCCTCCTGCGTACAGCAATGTTAGGTGTAGATTCATATATAAACATGCTACATACCTGCTCCTCCCCAATGTTGCTAGCTATACAACTTTACATCAACAGTGCACAGTTTTTATGCCATGCACTTCAACTTCCTCAGAGGCCCAACATGCTAAGGACTAACCTCAATGGATAGTTCTTTGCATGTTTCGATTAATACAGTTCATTTTATGTAATATTCACATTCAATCTAAGCAGGTCGCATTGCCAATAAAGTTTGAATCATCTTCACTTAGCGTCATTTCCACACAGGGTCTTCGGTGTAGTATGACTGAGTTTTTCTGACTGTTCCACAAGGCACGTGCTTTCACAGTGCCGTGTATGCGATACCCAACTTAGCCACACAATTAGAAAATATTTGCGTCGCAATAAATGCACTTTGACTAACGAGTGAAAAAATGAAAGTTGCAGTTTGCCAATATAACTTTATCATCGATCCTCATGAATTTGGACAATGCAACTGGTATTACTGTCTAAATAGCTTGTTTGTGCTAGGCTACTAGCCAAGTTTGATTGGGTCTTCAGACATGATACTTGTTTTAATAAAAACTAGTTTCAAAAGCTGTTTTTCCATGACATGACAGACACCATTTTGCCAGCCTAGATAAGCCACTGACTACACCAAATATCCAAGACCACTGACATTGTCACTGGTTGGTAGTCAAGCATTGTGGTTCTCACACAGATTATGAATGTGCAGATATTTTGTTGAGTCTACTGTTCAAAATAAGATAAAAGAGGAGAGAAACTGTTGCACTGAGTAGTTTGCAATCTTGGTTAACCCAGCCACTGCATTACCAATGTCACAGAAAGGACATCAAGCAGTAACATTTGCCACCCTGTATACATTAGCACGTGGGGGATTTTGGACGTTTCTTGTGTAGTATACATTAGTTTTTTTATATTGAGATTGATTGAAAGCGACCAATACTGATAGGTAAAGATATCAGAAAATGCCCAATTAATCAAACTGCATTTTTTCAAGAAGAAAAACTTCAGCTCCTTCAGAGATACTAAAAATGGCCCAACAATCATAACATTGCTACAACTAAATCAACGCATCGACTTTTGCCACGATAGCGAATATGAAGTTGTGAGTCGCCATCAAGATTAGCATAATTAATTTTCATCATGAACTGTCACAAATACCCCTAACCATATGTGTTATTATCAGCAAAATTGTCTTGAAACAAGTCTTCATGGCCTTCACCAGAGAAGTGCCAAATTATTGTTTCATAGGCAAGAAATGTCACCATTCCTTACATTGTGATTTATAGTCATTGGTTAGTACTTTGAGTACAACAACTACCAAAGTGTGTTCTGTTACAAAATACTAGAAATACAACTGTTGCGAGACAATTTTCACAGCACTTAACGACTTGCAAATCTAGTTACAGGTAGCCGTAAGTTATAAAACATGCTTATGTTTTTCAGCCAGTTCTAGTGTTTTGCTGTGGATATAGCTATACTGTGTTCATCTGACTTATGGAAGAAATAAGTAACTTAGACTGGTGAGTAAGCCCTAACACCTCACCTTGGCTAAAGTAAGGGGTCCAAAAAATCTTTTTTGCCACCTGTTGTTAAAAACTGGCTATGAAGTCATTCTGTTGCGGAAATCATGCCAAAAGTTGCATTGCGTAAAAAGTTACTACTACCTTTTTCCAGCTAACTAGCATATGTTAATGTGATTCAAACAAACATTGCTGAATAACAACGGGTAATTAACCACATTTACTATTTTGCTGTTTTTAGGTCATAAGTTACCTTAACAAGTCATGCATAGTATCAAAAGACCTGGATTTTAGCCTATTTTCTAATAAAAACTTAGTGAAATATTGCCATCTAACAGTTTGATCCCGGGGCTAGATCAAGTGGGCCAAAAAGGCCTAAACTACACCACTTGTTACATAACTCTTTCAATGCAAACTATTAGTTTATCGCATATTTTGGGTTGTAATTTGTGCTAGTTTGGAGTTTTGGGGCTTGTTTTATGAGGACATTGGGCTATTTTTTCAACCAGCATCTGGCAACACTGATACTGGTCTGATTTTAAAAATCCAGGTTTTGGAATCAGAATGATGAGATCTCTCTGCATATGAAATTTCGTGGATTTTGCTCACAGTCAGATAGCTCTTGATCACTTGACATGGAATGACCCAATTGCACAAAATTTTAGTTATTCTGGCTTGACGCTCGAGTGGTTGACAACCATGTCATGACATTACTTAAAGTAAGGTGTCCTGCAGTGTCAGTACTGAATAAGTCTACGGACAAAATCTCACTTTGATGACAAACTCCATAGCAATGTTAAACAAATTAAAGATATTTGTAATCCTCTTATTCTTACGTAGACTTAGCAGTCTAATCAGATTGCATTGTCCCAATTTGTTTGTTCGCTGAAACGTTTCGGTCATTTTTGCTGAGGCATTTTGGCCATTAACTCTGGCATCTGGGTGGTTTTGGCGATTTTCGCAAAAAAAGAGCAGTTTTTGGTTGCCTTACCAACGCCCTAGCTCCTCTGCCGATTGCACTAGAGAGCTGTTCAACGACTCAAACGGATCAGCCAGTCTAGTAGATTGCACTCGAAAAAAATTTTTTGCTTGGGGGGTGTGGGTTTTTTGTGAGTGACGTCATAAGTGAAGTAGTTTTAGGGTCATTTTGGCTCATGTTGCCTGGCCTAGGGCCCAACCACTAGGCC
>JGI24022J15233_10010198_pt1 | contig 10641 bp, 5 predicted proteins | sample Ectturendosymbi2_FD_15233 | JGI IMG/M metagenome (IMG submission 15233)
GACCAAAAGTCTGGAAAACCAGAATTGACACAAATGCAACGTGAACAAAATGGCTGTGAGAAATTTTAATGGCCATTTTTAGAAAACAGCAAGGGAAGTAGTCAACACAAAAAAATTCACGAAATTTATTAACAGAACCCTGCAAGTAAAAACTACAGCTGTGAATATATTTTTCGTGAAGAAAAACAGAAAGTAGGCTTGTTCGCGTACCACCTTGAAGGTCTTCGCGTACCACTAGTAGTACGCGAACCACTGCTCTAGAACTTTCACACTCTAAATGCATGCTGATTGTTGAACTTGTGTTGCATGTGGCAGATCAAAATTCCGTCATGAAACAGCTTTATATGAAGTAGAGTTAAACCAGACGATTTAACAACCAATCATATTTTCAGTAAAATAACAGGGGGTGTCCTGTAGAACACATCCATTGTTCACTATGTTTCATAAATAATAGTGGGTCTCCTGTACTATAGAGAGGTAAACTGCTCAGATACTTTTGGCGTACAGTAAATTTAGAAATAGCTAAAACCTAATTATGCATCAAACTCCCTTCATCCTACAATAAATAACCTTTAACAGTCACTCTTTCCTTCAAGGCCTACCTTCTCGTCCAGCCTGGTTATATCAACAACCTGTGCAGCAACGCATGAGCAGGCTCACACATCACTGAAATGAGAGCTTCTGATTGGATGAATTCATAAGCAGCAGAAGGACTTCTCGGACTGAAAACGATGAGATGAGGCGGAATGTGGTTGTGCAAATTTGCACTTTAGACACTTTTTCAATGCTAGATTTCTGGAGAGTAGGTTAAGGAGGGCTTGGGGAAAAATTTCCATTGTCTAACTCCGTTTACCCGAAAATGTGACTTAAGCACTTTTCGTTCGAAGTCTTCAAATGCACTATTGGAGCTATTTTGCCATTAGCTGAACACGAATGGTTCAAAGAATTGGTCACAAGACAAGGGCAATACACTTGGATTAGCGTATCGTCCTTTTCATGTGACTGAAAACCTCTGTCTGGTTTTCAGTGTTGATGCAATTGGACCCAACCCACAAAAGCCACCTGTTTTTTTTAACTTAAAAAAAACACTTAAAAAAACAACAATGATACCCACTCTTTGCTTTTCCTTTGAAAAATCTACTAGGCTATGAAGTAAAACGTAAAATAAGCAGCACACTTGTACAGTTAACTGTAATTCTTTTTTTTAATCAAACAAAATGAACAGCAACAAAATTTGAAGAACTTGAAAAAAAGAGAGGATTAAATTGAACAGTTTGAGTAAATTCTCCCAGTTATCTTCTTCAGCTCTGTAAAGTCAGTATTTTAACCAATTTGTCTGTCTTCTCTATATCCAAACTGTCTCTGATGTTGGACCATACCAAACCATCTGTTGAAAAAATATACTCTATAGATGCTGAACTAGCAGGGCATGCACATAAACTAGCTAGTACTGTTGTGTCTAGATGCCTTGCTGAATTCTTCAATAGATGTATTAATGAACGTGTTTTCCCTGCTTCTCTCAAAATTGCTCGTATCACTCCGATTCCCAAAATTTTAAATCCGCATCAGCACAGTCTTCTGTTCTCCTGCGTCATCCAAAGTGTTTGAAAAACTTTTGTGTCAAAGAGTCTACTCCTTTTTAACCCAAAACAATGCAATTGCCAGACGGTAATATGGTTTTTGCAGTAATCATTCTACTGACTTAGCTATAACAATACTGTATGATGAATATATCAACTATGTAGACAAACATCTCTACCTACCCACTTTATTTAGACCTAAGCAAGGCATTTCATTGTTGTGATCATGAAATATTACTCCAGAAACTCTATCACTGTGGTATCAGAAGAACTCCACAAATTGTTTTGTAGTTACCAAGTAATAGAGAACAATGCACCCAAATTAGGTGAAACAAAATCATCTTACTTGTCTATAACATGCGGGGTCCCACAAGGTTCTGTACTTGGACATTTGCTTTTTCTTATATACAGAAATTATATTACTCAAGCAACTTCATTTATTATATATACTACAATGTTTGCTGATGATATTAATGCACATATGTCTCCATCCAATATTAGAACATGGCAAAGAAAAGTTGGAGATGAACTTTAAAATATTGACTATTGGATTAGGGTAAACAAACTGTCTATTAATTACAACAAAACCAATTACATTTTACATTATATTAAACACTCCTAAACATGATACTGCCACATTTAATATCTATATCAACAGTAAAAATAACATAAAATACCTAGGCATCATTCTTAACAACAAGCTTAGTTGGAAACCACACATCGCTAAGTTAGCCACGCAAATCTCTAAATCATGTGGAATATTATCCAAATCAAGATATTATACCACCCAACCTGTATTAAAAGCTATGTACAATGCATTGATATACCCGTATCTAAATTATCTATCTTGAATTGGGGTTGGGCTTTAAAAAGTGCTATTCAACCTCTTTTGAATCTATAAAACAAAGCTGTGAAATTTCTGAAAACATCCAACAAAGCCACTGTGCCAGCCAAAAGCTTGTTCCTTATTTGCAATGTTTGAATTTATTTTAATTTTTAAGTTGAACGATCCGTTGCACCTGTTTCCGTTCCTGTGCGCCATATGCATCCGACTTTCCATGTTAATTGGTTGGCATTCCAACTGCGTAATTTGGTAGTTGTCCTTTTTCTTAAGATGGCAAAATGAGCAAGTCAGGCCAAGGTGTGGTTACTTTTTTTCCCGTTTGACATGAGCTGTGACTGTTGGCAATCTGACTGCCTGACTAACTATTTTGATGGCATAACTGTCACAACGACCAGCTTGTGATGTATTTGCTAAGCTACTGTGTTGCGTGGCCTGCATGAACTGTATTGTGGTCATTTACATCAATAGCGAACTTTGTGTGTTGAATCAGGTGGACAGTATTTCTGAGTTGCCAAGATCAGTGAGACAGTTGTAAATGAGTCGAGGTTAGGATGCAACAGCCGTTTTGGATGAAATGTATGTACAAATTCACATTCTAACAATCAATAATTTATTTAAAATGTCTGCTGATAAGTTTATACACTCATGAAAATATCAACTTCAATCACATTTTAACCAGTATTTTGAATCTATTCAGACAGTTCATAAATACCCTACCAGAATTGCAACTAAATCAAAATTCTTCTTACCCATGCTAAACTCTTCCCAAGGGCAATGCTCCCTCAAATTTCATTGGATCCATGGTATGGTCACAAATACCTGACCACATCAAGTTTAGGTTTCACTTTGATTTCAAACATTTGTACAAAAATTACCTACTCTCTGTGCTTGCTAGTGCAAAGTAACAAATGGAATTTGTTTAACTCATCTTTAGTTGTCCATTCTTTGTGATTTGTATCATGTGGTTTTTGCATAATGTTTTGCTATATATTTCATGTTTAACAGACACTGTAAAGGTTCCCTTTATAATGGGGGTTAATCTTCATCTGTCTATCATTTGATCTGTTTCCAACATGTTTCTTTTTCCTATAATCATTTGCATTGTCAGACCTGTTTTTTTCTCACTGAAACATTTCAGTCATTTGTCTCACAGTTGTATTAAAAATGGCCATAGCAGTGTTTTTTAGCCTATATTTTCAAACATTCTGATTGAAATGACTTAATTTTTTTCAGTCATTCCAAAAACGTTTTGGTCTATGGCTGAAAAAAAAACAGTGTCAGACAAATGCAATTTGACTGCTTTTCTCTCCACAACTGTGAAATTGAATATCTCATCATGATAACTATGTGTACATAGGCATGTACTCATCTGTAATTAAATATCATGTGTCTTTATTTTTATCAACATTTTTATTTTCACATGACTACTAATGATAGTACTGAAAGTTGTATTGCAGGGTTGGTAGATTAGATGACCTCATGGTTTTTCACCAATCCTTTGTGACAAAGGAACCAGTCAATGTTCATTCCTTGTGTAGAACATTGCATTTAAATTATGCTATAGCTTCGGCATTAGCCTATATTCTACGCAATGCTGTATGATCTGTTGACTGCATGAACCATTATTTTGTCACAAAACATACTTAAACGTGACATGAAACTACAGAGATTGTGTAGGAGGGGCTTTTCTCTGTTTACCACTTTTAAGTGAACTGACCAACAACACTTTGTGAAAACAAAGATGGGTACATTTCTTTGCCCTCAATTTTGAATGCAATGATAGGCATAACAAGCTATTATTGTGTAATTCTGAAAATGGAGATATTGCATGATGCAGTAAAAATAATTCAGAATGGGGTTTTTGTGTTTCTCTTAAAAAAAGAACAAAAATCAGTATATATTTGAAAAATCCAAAGAAGCTGTTTTTTTTTAAAAAACAAGTGGGTTGTTTTTTTTGAAAGAAAACAGGTTTTTCTCAACCCTGCTGATTTTTTGAAACTTTTTGGCAAAGTATGTATAAGTGTTCCTATCAAAAGTGTCATCTCTATTAAACAACGATGGTGAGAGCTGAAACAACGACCACTTGCACAGCAGGAATGGACACTTACCCACTCGACCAGGTTCACCGTATTGCTAATGACACAAACTCAGCATATGGACAAACCTGGATACTGTTTGAATGGCAACAAAATAGACACAACCTTTGTTTTTCATGTAGCCAACACTAACGGCATTCAACTACTTTTTATTGTTAAAACTTTGTAATCTGTTTCCACTTTTTTAATCTCATTTGGATATGCTGCGTGCCCTACTGGACATTACATGCAACTGTCATTGTGGTACTTCATAATCTGATAATGGTCCATGGGTAATGGAACTACTTCATGAGCTGTCTGAATAAATATTGTTTTTGCCTCTGCTACATGCCTCGGTTCTGTAATATCTACTGTTGCTGCATGGTTTTATGCTCATAATCTCAATTGTCACTTTTCTTACGTATGTGTATGGCTCACTTGTTTATCTTTATATCCTTCAACTCTTCACGCATTGCTTGGCCAACGTCATCTGTGTTATGAAATGGAATGTTGTGTATTTGATTTAACATTATTGTATCCTTGCTTGCTTTTGCTGCTATGGTTTATGTTTATTGCTTTGATTTGTCTTTTGTTGTGCTTTTGGTTTGCCTGTTATACTTTCTATATGTGTATCCCTTGTGACATTGGTTGATAAATTTTTTTTCCATAAATACTGCAGTTACATTTAACAATAAATTAAAACAAACAAAAATTGTGGCATGAGTTAAAAAATAAAATACAGTAAACCTCGGTTAATCTGGATCTTTGGTAAAACCAGATAAAACTGATGGTATGAAATATTTCTAATGTTTTTCTTGATAAAAAATCTTTGGCTTAGCCAGATTTTTTTGAACTGGATTTTTGTCAATACCAGATAAAATCTGGTCTTTTCACATCTCATAATCTAGATTTTTATGCACCTCCACACTGTTTTGTTCTTAACACTTCAATGTCCGGTTTGATTCAAGCAGTTCGCAAAAAAACAGCTGGATCACACATGGCTTTGCGCTGGAATATCTCTGCTCCTGTACGGGTTACAGACCTGGTCGAAGTGTCAAAAGACTTGGCAAGTCTTGTAGTTTGCACTCGAACAGAAATTTTTTGGTCGGGAATGTGTTTTTTTGTGAGTAATGTCATAAGTGGAGGACTTTTTGGCCAACTTCACCTGGCTCTGGGCGCCAACCGTTAGATGGTAGTATTTCGCTGAAGTTTTCATTGGAAACTACGCTACAATCCGAGTCTTTTGATACTTTGGATGACCTGCTGAGGTTTCGGGTTCAAAAATTATTATCTAAGTTAATAAAAATTTTTGACTATATAGTTAATTAGATAATTAATTGATTTGTTTATTTAAGATAATAACCTTTGAACCAGAAATGCTAGAAAGTTGATCAAAGGCTCAAAAGACTTGGACTCGAGCCTAGTTTCTAATGAAAACTTCAATGAAATACATTGGCCTAGTGGTTGGGTCCTAGGCCAGGCAACATGAGCCAACATGGCCCAAAAACTACTTCACTTATGACGTCACTCACAAAAAAATCTGCAACCCCCAACCAAAAATTTTTTTTTCAAGTGCAGACCAGAAGACTTACTGATCTAGCGCAATCGGCAGAGGAGCTATGGCGTTGGTAAGACAACTGACAACTGCTGCTTTTAGGACGATTTCAAAGTACGAATGTATCGTACCCCGGCTCTCAAAGTGTTAAGTGTACTGACTGGTCTCTAGGAAAGATTCGGCAGGTTTCAGACACAACATAAGAGTGCTCAAGATCACCAGTGAGCATATAGAATTATGATATCAATGGCCGCAACTGAGCTCAACATCAGACTAATTGTAGAGGCAATTATTGTCGACCATAGCATATCAAGTTGAACGTAACGCTCTGGGCATGACACCGCACCACAGTTTCAGTCTATTGGTCAATGTTGAGTGTGCGTATGTAGACCATTATTCCTGAGTGTATTGTACTTGGCAAGATGTCTGGAAAGAGGGCATTACCTTCCAAATAGAGTGACTGCTTTTGGACCAGTCTCAGAAATCTCTGCGTCTATTCAAAACCCAGATTTCTTCGCAAGCAAGTAATTTGAAATTATGAACTTAAGATTGTTCATAACTGCCTGGACATGGCGGTTACTAGTCTGATGTACCATCGTAAATACATCAATAATTAATTCGTTTTTCTTCTGCGAAAGTCGGCTGTTGCATCGTAAATGTGTATAATGTAAGTGATTTTCACCGATATCTCAGTACTTAGATGACGTTAAGCTAGAAATTTCACCAATATCTCAGTACTTAGATGACATTAGGCTAGAATTATCCATCTTCCAGTTAATCCAGATCTTTGCCTAATCCGGATAAAATCATCAGTGTAATTGAATCTGGATTAACTGAGGTTTACTGCAATACAACTGCACAGTGAAATACATGTATCAATGTTTGTAGCATCGCTGTAATGTTTTTCAGTATGTCGAAAGCGACTGTAATTATTTTGTTAGCTGCATACAGCACATGTAGAAATGATGCATCTAAAATACTGTAGGCTTAAGCTTGATAAGTTAGCTACTTTGGGAGAAAAGCAACACAGTGTCATTTGGAAACACTCAGATTGAAAGCTAAGATGTTTCATGATGTCTTGGTGTCTTGCATTTGTCTTATCACAGCACCTAAATAAAAATTACTGTACACGTGGGTCTCAACTTTTTTGTAAAAGCGCCACATATAACAGTTTGAGGGCCAGATATCTTACGTAATGTAATTGTTTTGGGATATGGTATATTCTACCAAATCAACAAATGCTTCGTAAATATTTTTTGTCATTATTGACAAAATGTCTTTGTGGCTAGATGGAATAGCTTCACAGGCCGGATTTGGCCCACAAGCTGTAGTTTGGAGACCCCTGCTGTACAGTATGCAGCTTAGCATACACCCTGAAATTTATTCCAATAGGTAAACTATTGTATAAATTGACCATGAAAACTTTTTAAATCCAGTGATGAGCCAGTTGCTTCTTACCTTAAACACTGTAGGTTGGTGCTCTACTGATAAAACCACAACTAATAGTGTATTACTGTAGGGATTAAGTAACTGTAAACTAGGCCATGACAACAGTAGTTGCTACTCATGAAGATGTTGTTATGTTCAGGTTGTGCCATAATGTTTATTGGCCATAATACTATATTTCTGCATTAATACTGTATTATTGTATTTAATGCTGTTTCATTTTAAACCTTAATCATGCTCTTAACATGTTTGGAGCTGGTGTACGAGTATATTGTACTTTGAAATCACACATTGAGCGCTAATTTCATGCCATTTTGCAACTCCATAACTCACTGTCAATTGTGCCAGAGAGCTATCCAAACCCTCAAAAGACTTGGACAGTCTTCTAGTTTGCAGTGAAAAAATATTTTGTGGGTTTTAGGTTTTTGTGGGTGATGTCATTAAATGGGGTGTTTTTTGGCCGTTTTGGCTCAGGTTACCTAGCCCTGGGCCCAACTGCTAGATGAAAGGATTTCACTCAAGTTTTTATTGGAAACTAGGCTAGAATCTTAGTCTTTTGAGCCTTTGATTGGCTTTCTAGCATTTCTGGTTCAAGAGTTAGGGTAAAATTACTAATTTTATGTTTTTTTGGCCATAACTTTTGAACCAGAAATGTTGGAAACCTGGTCAAAAGACTCTGATTTTATCAGATAACATGAGCCAAAATGGCCGAAAACCTACCTCACTTATGATGTCACTCACAAAAACCTGGAACCCAAAACCAAAAATATTTTTTCATTGTAGACTTGAAGACTTTCCAAGTTTTCTAAGGGTTTGAACAGCTCTTTAGCGCAATCTGCTGAGGAGCTATGCGGATGGTAAGACAACCAAAATATGCTTGATTTTAGCCTGATATCCAGGAATGATATATTCAACTATTTGTACACCGGCAGCCAAGGCGTTAAGTTGGTCAAATCATAAACCAGCATCTAATTTTTTATTGGTATGCTTATTGCTTATGTGGTGTGATTTATTATTTTGTGGATACACTGATCAGAAATTGTTATCCTTGATCTTATACATGTAATGACCAGATACAAAGCTACAATTTTTAGATTTAAGAAAATTGTGCTGGATATTTTGTTGGTACTAAAGTTTTGTTCCATTCATTTTACATTATATATCAATGTGTGCTGTAAATTAAGTTGAAATTACTTTGTAAAGGCAAATAATAAGCAAAAGATAACTTTAGTGGTGTGTGTTTCACAAATGGTTACTCATAAATATGAATCTAATGGTAATAAAGATGGCTTAAGTGCACCTACGTATGGACTGGTAATACATGTAGAAAACACAACGGATGTTTCACTGTTAATACTAGAAGCCCTGAAAAATTTCTCCACCTACAAGGATGGGTGTGGTCATTTTGACCTTTCATTTGTAAAACTGTTTATGAACGTTTTCTTTCAATTTACTTCAAATGTTGCATTGAAGCATAAAACAAGCCAGTCAATCATGTTTGCGTGTTTTTGCAAGGTGAAAAAGTAGCCTACACAGTAAAATAAATAATTAACACTTTAAGAGCCGGCGTACGATATATTCGTACTTCGATTTCGGCCTAAAAAACAGGAGTTTTCAGTTGCCTTACCAACACCCTAGCTCCTCCGCCGATTGTGCTAGAGAGCTGTTCATGGGCTCAAACGGATCGGCCAGTCTAGTAGATTGCACTCAAAAAAAGTTTTTTGGTTGGGGGTTGCGGATTTTTTGTGACGGACGTCATAAGTGAAGTAGTTTTGGGGTCATTTTGGCTCATGTTGCCTAGCCTAGGGCCCAACCGCTAGGCCAAAGTGTTTCGCTGAAGTTTTCATTGGAAACTAGACTCGAGTCTGAGTCTTTTGAGCGTTTGATCGACTTTCTAGAGTTTCTGGTTCAAAAGTTATGATCTAAAATAAACAAATTAATTAATTATCTAATTAGTCAAATATTTTTACTAACTTAGATCATAACTTTTGAACTCGAAACCCCAGCAGATCATCCAAAGTATCAAAAGACTTGGATTGTAGCGTAGTTTCCAGTAAAAACTTCAGCGAAATACTACCATCTAACGGTTGGCGCCCAGGGCCAGGCAAAGTGGGCCAAGATGACCTAAAAGTCCTCCACTTATGACGTCACTCACAAAAACCCACACCCCCAAGCAAAAAATTTTTTTCGAGTGCAGACTAGAAGACTTGCCGCGTCTTTTGATGCTTCAACCAGGTCTGTAACCTGTACAAGAGCGGAGATACTCCCACGCAAAGCCACGTGCGTTTATGCATTTTTTTCCGAAAATCCCCGAAAGCAGCCAGACGCCAAAGTGTTAACAAGATATTCTGTTAGAATTCAGTTGGTACAATTTTTAAATATCAGTGTAGCTCCTGGTTCTCAGAGGAAAATAAATCAATTGTTGCATTTATAACTGTGTTGATATATATGAAAGAAACTCTGTCGAAGAAACAATCTCCTGAACATGTGCAGGTCATTTTTGACCGCTCAGGGCTTCTAGTGAGATGTGTGAAATACTCTATTTCCAAAAGCTGTAACAAAAATTTCCAATAGCTATACAAACCTTATTATATGTTAGGAAAAGTCAAGTAGTATGACGAAGCAAATAGCAGCAACAATGAAAATATGAAACGCTAAATTAAAAAACGCTCAAAAATGTCCACACTGGGCTTCTGGTGTTAATATGTTTGGGTGTGACTTAGGATCAGAATACATACCCAAGTTGCTAAAGTCATGTGCAAGCTATAACTGCAATTAGAAGTCTAATGCTAGGTCTTAATTGTGCTTGGTGAAGGGTTATTGGGTGTTGCTGCATATGTTTCCACAAGCTTTCTTGTTTATGAAGCAGTATGTCTGTCTAGTTCCATTAGAATATTAAAATTAATCAATAATTGTATATTGCCATACTATTCAAATATGTACTTTCCGCGATGGGTGTAAGCAAGGAATCGATCAGCAAATTTTTAATAGGAAATAGATTTCACGTAAAATTACGCATCCTCAGTCCTTATTCAAATAAGACTGAGAATGCGTAATTTTACGTGAAATCGATTTCCTATTAAAAATTTGCTGATCGATTCCTTGCTTACACCCATCGTGGAAAGTACATACTTGAATAGA
>JGI24022J15233_10010200_pt1 | contig 10641 bp, 9 predicted proteins | sample Ectturendosymbi2_FD_15233 | JGI IMG/M metagenome (IMG submission 15233)
AGTTTCCAGTAAAAACTTCAGCGAAATACTACCACCTAACGGTTGGCGCCCAGGGCCAGGCAAAGTGGGCCAAGGTGGCCTAAAAGTCTTCCACTTATGACATGACTCACAAAAAAACTGCCTCCCAAGCAAAAATTTTTTTTTCGAGTGCAGACTAGAAGACTTGCCGCGTCTTTTGATACTTTTACCGGGTCTGTAGAGCATACCGGATTGGAGAAATTCCTGCGCCAAGCCACGTGTGTTTAGGCGTTTTTTTTCCGAAAATCCCCGAAAGCAGCTGGACGCCAAAGAGTTAAAAAAAGTTTTTCTATGTGGCTCCCTTGATGGATAGCCTATCAGTGGTGGCCAACCCGCACAAGCTGCATGCGGCTCTTACGTAATTACCAGAAGTCCCACTAAATAACATGCCTAACAATAAATGGCTTGTAAAATTATGTCACTGTCATGTTGGTGCATGATATTTACAATAAATCTAGCTGAGCAAAGGTATGTGTGTGACCAAGGAAGAGATAGGGTGATGTTCGCAAGTGCCGTGTGGCTTTCTCTTTGCAATAACACAGCAAGAAATGTGGCTCTTGGTCTGACTGGTTGGCCACCCCTGGTCTAGATGTTATTAAGCATAGGTGTAAACAGCCCATTACAATTTCAATTTTTGTCTGTTGCAAAATCATACAAATGCACAAAATCCACAAAACTATACAGTAATAAGCTACCACACAATGGAAACAGTATATAAGGCAAACAAAAATTAAAATAACAATTCAGTTCATAAAAGTTAAAGCACAACTAATGGGATAGATACACTTGATTTTTGTAGATCAATCATTGATAGATCAATGCAAGACAACAAAGGACATTCTCAACATTTTTCAGAAATGATCAGTGTTTGGACTTGATGATCATCAACTTTGACAATGCCTACACAAATACATTGTGCAAAATGGCAAGAGTTTATGAACGGCTAGATCAGAAATGACTAGGCGTTCATTTCTTGTTTTCATCCAAAAATAGCATAACTCGTTTTGAAAATTCAACTCTACAAACTGATGCTGAGCATATGTGGCCTCTTGCAATTTCACTTGTGTAAATCAAAGTCCAAAATACTTCTGAATGTGTATGAAGCTTTTAACTTCAATCTAAAACTACTTGGCGTGTTGGTAGCATGGCCCCTAATAGACTAGACCTAGAGTTCTAAACACAAGTTGCCTCTGTGTCAGAATGAATGCAGTAACGTCAATATTGGTCAGTATGTTGAAACAATCATGATGTAACAACGCATGACGTGTTGTGCTTGGTTGATTATTATCATTCGACAGCTCAAGCAGACAACCTAGTAAACAACTAAGAGCATGAAGCACGGTATTGCCTCTAAGAATGCAGTAAAAATAGACTCATTGCAGGCCTACTTTCAATTTTCTTGTGAAGTTTACAAAAGCTTTATATCTGATTTGTCAAGCCAATTGGCTTCATGGCCCCATTTGGGGTTGTGACCCACAGTTTGAGAAGCCCTGTTCTACAGGACTGAGGATGCATAGTGTTACGTGAAATAGTTTTTTTTGGAAAGAAATTTGCTGATTGATTTGATTTTGTTGCCTTTGTGGAAACCTGTACTTTTTCATAAACTTTTTGGTCATTTGTCCTGTAGCAGTATTAAAACATGCAGTAACAGTACACACTAGTCAATATTTTCAGAAATTTTTAAGAAGTTGGTTTGTGACTGATGAAAAAGAAAGGTATGAACTTGTTTCTTACAAAAAGTAAAAGATGAAACTTTAGTAAAACCACAATCTGAAAGACTAATGACATTGTTTCACAGATAGTAGGCTTTAACATACATACATTTCATGTTTTTGAATTGGAAACATGCCCTCCATCTAGTGTTATCCGCTGGGAAGTTACATCACTACTACTATAGATCAAAAACTACTTATGCCAACTAGATGTTACATCAGTAGTTTCAGACCAGTCTTCAGTACAGTTGCCCAATATAAAGCGTCAGAAAGGTAAAGCACAAAAAAACAACAAACATCAAAAGTAACAAAAGCAAGAAAGCGCATGCAGAGAAAAAAAACAGAGAAATACAGTGAAAATGAAATAAACACAATAGACATTAACCTAACACAGATGATGGTGGGCAAGCAATGGGTGAAGAGATGAGGCATGTACAGATGAGCAGGTGAAGCATGCACACAGGTGTGGGGTGGAGGAAACGAGTAGCAATAAAGAGGCAGAGAGCAATGCATTTTAACACATTTCATTACAAAAACAAGTAGCAAGGGCATAAAACAAAGTTCATGCATACAAATCTTGAAGAAATATAAAATCACCCACAGACCACAGTGGGGTGGGTTGCATGTAACATGAGTTGTTTCCAGCCAGATGCATGGTGTCAACAAACGAAGTTGAAGAGACAAGGGTATGGACAGGTTACAGTAATATTAGCAACCATTATTCCAATAGGTGTTAGGTACATGAAATTTATGTCTTCAGTACTGCTCCTTGTCAGATCAAAATTATGCACAGCAAATAAAGATTCAGTTCTATTACCAAAATCTGTAAGTACTTACATCGTCACAAAAGGTTGAAAGCAGAGTCGAGCACACAGATTCTCACAAGCTGGCCACGAAACTATCCATTGCTACATCATGTTTCATTACTGTATGCTGGTGACTTCTTCACAATTTTCTTACTTATGGGTCAAAGTGAATTCAGCCAGTTTCTACTTTCTAGGACAGTATTGTAAGAAGATCAAGGGCAGTATTGGAAAAAGATTAGAAAAGGGTTAGAATGACAATTTGCCATACACTAGGCTTCAATGACAAAACTGAGGGGATCATTTGATAGATCAGTAGTTTCTATTGTGTTGGATACTGCATGGTTTTCTACTTTTTAACTGGCATTATTGTTTATCATTTTTTAAACCTATTATTGCGTGTTTCAATAAATAGGATGTTAAGGTTGCCAACCAATGAGCTCAGTAAGCCGCATTTTAACAAACTAAATATTGTGCACTACAGTCACAGCTCTCTTACGTAATGCCAAGCAACTTACATCCTTTCTGAATAGCACTGAGCATTCGCGCAGCTTGCTCCTTCAAGTAGTAGTCATTTGTGTTGAACTGCTGACCACCTTGGCTTTGCTGCCCATCTGAACAGCAAAAAAGGTTTCAATTAAATTTTTTCGAACAACTGAACAACACTGGATGTGAACTGCCTAAACGGCTCACCAACTTTTAACCACTGCCATCTTATGCTGATGACAATACGCAACGTACAGAATTGCAATTGCATTCGCCTACGAAGTGGCTGATCAACTGGAAGATCACGATGACACATTACCTACCAAAAAATAATGGTTCGCTTTCTCTTACAAAACAACAATGGACTAGTAAAGGCCCATCATCACCAGTGAAACAATTGCATTTATCGAAACTCGTTAACTGACCTTTCCGGCGAATGAAACCTGATACAACGTGAGCATACGGTTAAAAGTGCGCAACCGCGCAAACCATGTACAGTATGTATGTTTGCAGCATTTGAAAAAAAACGAATACATCCGAACACAGCAGGATACACAGCAGCTATGTCACTGATGACTTTTGCCAACTGAAAACACTTGATAGGTCGCAGAATTGAGCGAATGCACGTACCGAATCGCAACAGGAGCAAGCATTAAAAAAAGAAAGACAGCAGACAGCCTGGGAAATTTTTCTTATGTTATGCAAAAACAAAAGCAGTTTTGCGCTACTACGAATATGCATAATACGCAAAATGTACTTTAGAAATTTCTGTCAACTCACCTGCCATGGCACTTCCTTTATTGTTTCTTTATAGATCGATTTATACTATATGAAACAAACAAGAGGGCGTCCGCAGCAGACAAAGAATAAAGAGAAAAATGGTTGCCTCTTCCAATCGCCGCAAAAGTACGGGGAACAGTACAGACGTCCCTAAACGTCACAAGAGAAAGCGCGCGATTTAAAGAGAATCGTTCTTTTCAACTTAAATAGCCTTGTAACTACACTTATTGCTGAAAACAGTAGAACTAAAAATTTTTTTAATCGCATGAAATTTTATTTTTTGTATCAAAAAAGCGTATTATTTGCAACTGACTTGTATTTAGCATTACTATGAAGTCATATTACATTCACCTTTAATTTCAGTCACGCTTCGCAACTCTAGCAAAGCAAACATAGAAGTATCGGAGAAAAAGAAGAAATACTACTGCGGCAAAATTGCGTGAGGAATCAATACAGAGAAAAAAAGGAAACTACTAGCTCATTTTTCATCTCTTTGTTGGTTTACAATGGTGGGAGAGAAGTGAGCAAAGCTTCACTGATTGCTGGCATTGGGTTGAGTTTGGCGCCTCGTGCTCGAGCAATCGCAGGCATGGTATACTTTCCGCTATACGCGTTGACTCCACGCAGTAGTTCAGGTTTCATTACAGCAGCGCTTAGTGCAAGAATTTTCGGCGGCTGTATTTGTATACTTCTTTTTTTATAACCGACTACAGGTCTGTTTCATCACAGCTGTGGAGAAAAAAAGAATATGCAATGTTGGTCACTGTTGTCCGTTTGCACCCAGTTTTCTTTTCAAATCTGATATGCCACGGTCTGAATCACGGTTCTACGCCATGGTCAACAAAACGAATGCAGTCATAAAGTCATTTTTTTCTTATGAATGTATGCACAATATTAAAAAACTTCAATTAATTTTTTAAACAATTACCAAAAACGTGTAAAACCTAATGTGTAAACTCGCCCGTTATTACGTGTTTTTCCTAAAACATGCAAAAAGTTATATGTAAATTACAGGGCCACACAACTGGCACACTGTCGTCTGAATCTAAACCCTTCAAGTGTTGAAGCTGGACATCAAACCAGGGTTGCCAACCATTTTTCACTAAAAAAAGCCAAACCTTGTCCCAAAAAAAGCCAGATAACAGTTTAAGTCATTAACACAAAATATGCATAACCAAACACAAAACATATTAAAACTCGTCAGAAGCATCGATATAATACAATTCAATTCTTTAGAAGCATTTTCTTTCCCCGTAATTACACTGTCGTACATTTGTTTCTTATCAATAAAAATTAAATCGATCATTTTTAGGGCAACAGTAAAATCTTTTCATTATTTTGTGCATCCTGCATGGTTACAGACTCTTTTCAGAAGAGATTTGTAACGACTATGCAGCTCAGACAATGTTTTGCCAGAGCCATGCCTTTCCGACTGAAAAAGGGCCAGAAAAAGCTAGATTTTGTCTTGCTTTTTTATTTCCAAAAAAGCCAAAGCTGTTAAAAAAAGCCTGAATTTCAAAATCTGGCTTCAAAAATGCCAAATTCGCAAACTTGCATCAAGCTCGTGAATGAGATGAACACTGTATTCATCCATGTACATCACCCGGTTATTTCGCCGAAAATTAGCTCAAAATCGTGCCTGACTTTTGCACCCAAGAATTTGTACAAGCGCTCATGCAGTCCATGAAAGGATTATGTTTTACGCAAGCACATGCAATGACCTTATGGTCAGTGTGTGAGCCAGACATGCTTGTCCACTCGTGTATGAGCTTGTTCACAGTGCGCTGGAAAAGCAATAGCATTTAATTATCATTGTTTTAATGATAAAAGATGGAAATTGTTGGATTTATGGCTGGCATGATATCACACCTGAGCGATCTTAATGTGAAACAGCAGGGGTAAAAGCACGAAATCAATAACTTGATCCCAGCTGTTCGAACTTTCCGAAAAGAACGGAACATTTTAAACGCAATAGTCACACATAGGGTTTCTTTTTTAAGGTTTGACCTTGCTGAGCTCACAGACATTTTGAGAGACCGCAACTATTTTATTTGAATACCGAGGTGATCATAAAACAAGGTTTCAGTGCAGTGCCGGATTTAAATGGTGGGGGTCCGGGACCCAGGCGTGGTAGGAGGCCCCATGTGCGGATACAGAATCTTTAGGGAGGGGATGGCCAATGAAGTCACTAGTATTTCCACGGATCATTAATATTTATGACGTAATCTTCTGACATCACATTTGTTAACTCAAGTGTAACAAAACTTTATGATGCAACGTGATATTTGACAGTGATTAGCGATTTGTCAAACTGTCGCTAAACCGGTCATCAGAAGCATCGTATTTCGTTTTTTTGAAATTTTGCTTGAAAAAAGTTTCTAGGAGATCCAACATTTTCATCATCTCTAAACGTCAGTCCTCGCTCAGCAATAAATTTTACGACAGAAACGAAACGTTGCAGGTAGAGGCGATTTCCGATATTGTTCGCATTGATTGACCTGACTGGTTAGTTCTGTATCAATTCTTTATAGTGATTAATTACATCTGCGACTAAATGTAAACGTGGAATCCATATGTTCCATTGAATGCTCGTGGTTCCTCAGCGTGCTTCCAGTTGCAGATTCCTTTTCTAATGAGGAAATGCGCAGATTTTGTCATATCCGCACACATCAGTCTGCAAGTGAAACAATCAACACAAGTTTGTGGAGGAGAAAAACAAAGCCAGCTTCTTTCAACGACTTCGGCGTTGTGGTTCTGGCGACGAATTAGATTTGTGGTGGCTTTCCGTGACAAGTTTCTGTTTTTTCTGTGTTGTGAAACATCATGCTTTAAAAATAACTTTTCGTTTTTCAACCAATATTTCCGCATTTTTTCCGGTATATTGGATGACCAGAGACCGATGTCTCTGCCTCCAGTGACAGCGTCAGACAATTCATCTATCGTGTTTATCGATGATACTTCTTGACGTTCTTCTGCTGCTGCACCGCTGGCTATTTAGGTCTATCATCGTTACATACATTTAAGTCTGTCACAACATGTCCTTCGATTTTCTGTTCTCTTACAGATTCCACAGTAATGTCTCCGCTGGACTTCACTGCCACCATAAAATAGTAACTTAAATGTTTCTTGACTTAGCTGCAACTTACTCCTCTTTCAATTTTGCCTCTTTTGCTTTTTAATGTTTTTCAAAACCACTTGAATAAGCTCTACACTTGTAAAGGGGATGGTCCCTTTCTTTCTGTCCATGTTTATTTATTAATAAGCTCAACAGGGCTGCCATATTTTCATTGCAAAAAGGGAGGACAATTTATGACTGTCACTTACTTGAGTGTATTATCTACACTTAACAAATCAAATAACAAAGAGGTCTATTGATTAGTTTTAAGCATTGAAGTAGAACGTCCAGTGTAGACAATGTGTCATTCAAAACACACAAAACAAAATCATTATTTACTTAACCTATTTAGCTCATGAATATTTTGCAGATTTCCTAAATTTTCTAAAAATGTAGAACCGGCTTTTACAATTTTATGAAACTGCTTGCATGAAAGATGTTTTACATTGCACACCAACTTTAGGCTAGAAACTGGTTCAACGAGAAAGGTTTCTCTTTCTTTTTGGTTTGTGGCTGCATCAAGGAAAAAATCGTTCCATATTAGCATAAAAAAACATAACGTTGGAGTAAAGCTGTGCAATCTTGATCAGTTCTTGAAGTATATTAATGATACTGCAAGTTGCAAAATATTTTTCCCAACTATCATGTTCCATCATTTTACAGTAAATTGCATTTGGTCGATGCCCTCCTTGCACGAACTCGAACAGGTTTTGATATTGGTCAAACAGTTTTCAGCTTCATCAATAGAAACATTACTATCAGGCAGATACTAGTCACATGTTTCATCCTTTTCCCAATTAGTTGTTTGCAAACGGAGGAATTTAGTCAAAGCATTTAAATTCAGCAAATAAAGTGGCCCATTTAGCCAAATGCAAAGCACAAGACTTGTAGAATACAGATACATCTGACATGGATGAATCACAGCCATGATCCTTGCCTTCGCTGAATTTCCTTAGCGCTAGTTTAACTTGGCTTCGTATGTCAATCTGATTGTCTCTCTTGAATCCTTGCCTTCACAGTGGCGAAACACGATACAACCTCAACAAATGATGCTTTGGACTTCTCAATATTCTGAACTTGCTCAACAAAAGCAACCACAAGTGATTGCAAATGTCTTAATGTGAACAGAATTCTCTCAAAGAAATTCCAAACAACGTTTCAAAACAAGAGTAAGCTTGTCGATGGACATGAAGTATGAATGTGGAGCTGGGTACAATTGAAGCATCCTTGGCAAGCTGAGATAAAGTAATTACCACCTGGTTGCGCTACGAGGAATACGTTTTTGGTAATCAATATCCACAAAGTCACAATAGTCTCCCCACTCTTTTTTGCGAACAGTGCAAATGCAACCACACGTAATTCACTCAGCTTCGAAATTATTTTGTCCTTTTCTGAAAAAAGGATACTTCTGTCGTACTTCTTCATTTTTCAGCATTATTAATAAGCTCAGGGGTGCAAAATTTTCTGTGAATGTTAGTAGCGCTAAGAAATTTTTAGTAGCGCCTATTAGCTTTGCCATACAGCATTCATATGCATGAAGTGCAAAATGCAAAAAAATGTTTGTGTGTTCCAAGGTTTCGATATCGCGGCGCGAGTGTGCGACTGCATTTCTGCACTCCTGGATTCAGTGGCATACCTGGGGTTTCCCGCGCCCGGGGGCAAACTCAGTTTTGGCGCCCCCACCCAGCCTGTTCATGGCAGCATTGGTGCCAAGAATGAGTCGGGAGTTAAGGGGCGTCGTAAGCTGACTCGTGCCCTGCAATCGCTTTTATACAGTTGTTTCTAGACCCGTCTGAAAACTTCCTGTGATTGTGACGTCACAGAACTGACGTCAGGACTTTTAAATCTTGGAAATCATTGACTACAGTAGACTTAAGAATCTAATAATTTCGCGTGAAGCTATTCCCTCTGAAATTTTGGCCACGATTGAACAAACAAACTGTTTTATTACGTCACTCCAGATTGTGGTAATACATTCACGAATTGTAGCGACCAGCGATATAAAATGCAAAAACTAACCAAAAAGTTCCCTGATCATCTGTATGAATATGCACGAATTTAAATGACAAATGTTTGGGCACAAAAATCTCCAGATAACACAGAATAAAATTGGCCAGCAAGGGTTGCACCATGTTTTCTGAACCACGGGTTTGTCAGAGCCTTATGAAGATGCCAAATCCAGCGCACCCTCTTGTTCCACTCCCTAGTCAGGTCCGGTTGCAATCACCGCTGAGGCTGATGCGAGGGATTATAGGGGGTTTCTGGAGTATGCACTCTCAGAGTTTTTAGTAATAAAACATAAAGGACTGACTGAGGGAGGCTCACGAATCACGAATACATAAGAGAAGAACAGACAGAAGAATGCACATGAAAAACTGAAGGCAAATGATTTTATACAAAACTGCTAACCAGACAAATATCAAATTGCAAAATCCCGAAGCATTTTCTTGGATATAACACCCTGAAAAGTTGACAGAAAATAAAATAAATGATGCGATTTGATGCTTTACCTGTAATTATCTAACTTCAAACAAACAGTTTTTTTGCCTTTAATGTAAATTTGTCAATTGTTCCTTCAAAAAACTGCTATAAATGAAACGTGTCACATCCAATAATCTAAGAAATATCTCAGGTCAGTGACGCTCCGTGCGAAGTTCCAGGTTAGAACAACTGTGTGACCTGAATCTCGACAATCATGTCCATGGAAATGCTCAGTTTCTAGGCCAAAGTAATTCAAAGCACATGTAGCAGTAACTGAAAAGTTCACAATATCTGATATACTCAACGTTGTTATATATCTGCAATTAGAATTTACCAAAAGTATTCAGCATTTACTTAAATATCCCAAAAACATCATCATAATTTACTTCAGAACCACACCAAATTAATTTCAACATGAAGTTTGTCAAACCATAAACGCTCAAACATTTTCCTAAACAACAGATCTGTAGTCGTAACAACCAGGGGCAAGCAGATATGCTTGATTGTATGCCCCCCCACCAAATTTTAGTACTGAGGAATGTAAAAAATACAGACATTTGAAATAAGTAGAAATTAGTTTTGACCAACAAACAAGTTTTGAAAAATTGAATTAAAATGAATTCAAAGAGTAATTTTTGTTTTTGATGTGTTAGGTTTTTAATAATTTGTTTTATTCTGTGTGCTTGAGACATCTGTTTACAAGCAAATTTCTTCCACTCATGGGCAAGCTATATTCATTGAGGAATTAGATATTGCATTTATCCATGCAAGTACGTAACAGATAGGGCCACCAAACGAAAATAGTACTAATGGCATGTTTGGAAATAGAGTTATCTATTGTTTCTCTTAGAAATAGTATCTGAAAAAAGTAGTACAACCATGCAATTTGATGCGTTACGACCCTTTGTATTTTTTCTGAACTATAAAAAAATTGCTAAGGATGCTTTTTTCAGTAAAAACAGATGAAGGTAACGATGCGGTGCTCAGTGGTGGGTTTAAGGTTGGGGGGCCTGAGGCAAGACTAAAAAGGGGGGGCCCTCTGATGACGTCATCATACTCAGCCAACCGTGATAGGCATTTTGATCAAGCTTAAGATACGACCACCGAAGGATACACTCCTGAGACAATGGCATGACTGACACAGCAGAAGGAGAAAATGCGAAAGGGTGTTCATGATACAAAAGTTTGAAAACACTGAAAGTTGGGAAGACAAGGTTGGCAACACATAAAAGTTAGGCAATGGCAA
>JGI24022J15233_10010201_pt1 | contig 10641 bp, 8 predicted proteins | sample Ectturendosymbi2_FD_15233 | JGI IMG/M metagenome (IMG submission 15233)
AGCTTTAGGAGCTTTGAGATCCCGAAGAGGTTGGAACAAGTCGCAAACGCAGTTAGTCCAACCCAAATATTGGGTACGAAATCAGCCCTTTATATACTCGAATTTCTCGGAATTTCCCATTCATTTCATTGCCATATTTGGGTAAAACGGAAACGCTCATAATTACATCATTAGCCATTTTTATCGATGATCATGATGTTTGGTCACGATTTTTGTGACTGTCCGCATGACTGGGCGCTGACCGGATGTGTGGCTAGCTTCATGATCGGCTGATGATCGGAAGTGTAGCTGGGCTTGAAGCTTTGGTGTGTTTTCGATCTTTGGCTTGTTTTCCATGTTGTAGTATTCATTCTAGTTTCTACTGTACAGTGCTGACAATTCCAGGTCTAGCCTGCTGTACAGCAAATATTTGTTGCAGGCCGAAAAGTGCCTGTAACAAGGGTTCGCAACTTTCTTCGTTTGTTGGTACCGGTGGTAAGTGTGATACTGCGAATATCAACTAGCTCTATGGTCATGCGAAAAATTGTCTGCAAGACCAACAATCGAAGTAACTTCCAGGTGAGGCCGCGTTGACATACAGTGTCGTAGGCTGCTGTGAGATCGGCAAGCACAGTTCCGGCCTTGTTTTTAGCTGAAAAGCTGTCATCGATGTCTTGCGTCAGCAACGTGACCTGATCTATGGTTTTACCATCCGTATCGAAAGCCCTGTTCCTGTGGGAGAATCGATGATGGGTTCGACAGGAGCGCTCACGAGTCTTTCGAAGATCTTGAAGGGGTCACGCAGCAGGGAAACAAAGCGATAATTTTCGTTGCCCCCCAAAGGCTTGCCTTGTTTTTCGATCGCAACTAATCCGCTCACAAACAGAAACAATGTACAAAGTTGTGATGCAAACGCAAAGAATTAACCAAGTGTCGGTGAAAATAAAAATACACTTTTGTAGGAGACCTGATCAATGTAAACACAAGATTGTCACTGTGTCACATAGGATTGGTGACAAAATATCTATGTCATATATTCAACCAACACGTTTGCTTTATCCCACCTATTGATGATGTAAGCATCATTTCAAGACAATTGTAAAAATTTCTTTCTGATAACTCTGAAGTGCTACAAGTATAACTTCTGTACAGTGTCATCTGTAACCTTTACTCAGAGGTGCACAACTAATGGCTTTAACAAACATTTACTCGGTCGTGCGAATGCAGTTTGAAATATCAGTAAAGGTGGCCTAACAACTCGCAAAAATTCTTTGTCTGCTGTATGAGAAGATACCTAAAAAAAAGATGGCTGAACAAACGTGAAGAAGCAGGCTCAGTGTGTGGAAACAGAAGCAGTGCAAAAAGTTATACTGTCAATTCATAGAAATAACGTGATGCACCCCAGCAACAGTGACAAAGGTTGTGCAACCCTGCCACATGATTACCGCACTTTTCTTTGTACAGTTATAAAACTAAGTGTGTGAATGCAGCAGTGATATGCATCTTACTGTATACGCCTTAAGATAAAACCTTTGTGAACGCAACAATTCCGCTTCAAAATCTTCCTCATTACGCCATAGTCACTCTTTAGCAGCAATCTAGATATTTATGTATTGTGACGGTTCAGTCAGTATTATGTTGAGTTTTGACGTTTACTTGAGGTATGTTCCAAGGTTACGACGTCTCGAATGGCATCCCACAGTAAACCGTCTTGGCACTCCTTCTTTTCCACATCTATACCAAAGGCTTGCGAACCACCGTCCCCAGAAAGCATGCACGCGCGGTACGTCTTCAAACATCAAAGCCGGAGGCAGATCATCAGCTTCAAATGTGTTGCTTTGGTCACAGCTGGGCATTTCACTTAATAGCCGACACTCACGATATTTCAAGAAGATCGGCACTCGTGAATTTTCAAGAATGAAAACTCTAGCATAGACCTGTGCAACTGAAATCTTTNAAAAGGCACCGGCTCTGGTCTTTTTCAAAATTCCTCGTTGTTGAATGACAACAACTAGAAAACATTTCGCATACAAACAGAACGCAACAAGTTTTGTTGTGAAAACTCAGCTCACTCCATCCCAACGGAAATTACTTAAGAGCAGAAGAGGGTTTCTGGCGCTTGGCAAGCAATTACCGAACGTTCGCGATTTGAATCTGCTTCTCGTCACTTGAAAGCACTACTGTTTCTGTATGCTTTCGAGGAATCAGTGGACTGCCATCTGCTTTCGTCTTTTTGCGATGATTCAAACTTGCAGATATCTCTTCAAGTATGTACTTTCGACGATGGGTGTAAGCAAGGAATCGATCAGCAAATTTTTAATAGAAAATGGATTTCACGTAAAATTACGCATCCTCAGTCCTTATTCAAATAGAATTATTCAAATAAATTGTAGTCCTTATTCAAATAAATTCTATTTGAACAAGGACTGAGGATGCGTAATTTTACGTGAAATTGATTTCCTATTAAAAATTTGCTGATCGATTCCTTGTTTACACCCATCGTGGATAGTACATGCATCTCGTCAGTAATGTTTTGATTGATTTCCCAAACCAACGGGCTTAGCACCATGGGAAAATGTCAAAAAGTTTTTGCTGTCGACTGCCAAAATTTACTTTCACTAAGTTCTTGCTGGAAAACTTCTGGTGTACTTTGTCCGCTCCTGGCGACCCACCCCCTAAATTGTATATATACACAACTTATGCAAATTTTGAGAATGCTGCTCAACAGACTTTTAAAAAAATCAGCTACTCGAAGGGTCATGACCTTGAAACGGTCATTTTTCTTATGATTGCAGCACGCCTCAAGTTCATTTGCCATATACAAGCAAAACAGACCTGAGCAGGGTTAAATTTTTGACCATCCAAAATATGGGGCTTAGCATGTTGGTGCCGGGACAGTGGTAGTGCCCTGTGAATGGGACTTTGAAACACTGCCACGTGAACAAAATTTCTATTTACTATTTGCCACAAAGTTTAGTGAAAGACTGCTGAAGAAACACTATGCGAACATTTGATGAGTCAGTCAGACAGCTCAAAGTGCTGAAATGTACTTTGTTGCTTCATTGCTTATTTCTGCGATGTCTTGCATCGGCTTATTACCTTAGTAGGTTCTGTATTTTAAATTTTTATTTGTGACACGTAGTTCGTGCGATAGATGCACCAAATGTTTCGAGCAAAATGTCACAGAGGTTGCACCAAATGTCATGTGAAAATCTCTGAGGGTGAATTCTGGCCGTTCTGTAGGTTCTATCTTAATTTTTTTGTTTATTTACTCACTTTTCACACCTATTGGTTCAGGGTATTGGAAAGGGAGTTTCGTTGCAAATTGGTTGGAATGAAACATTGTTCTTTCTGCATACTTATTAATTTTACATTTTCAAAGTTACTGCTTTCAAAGGTCTAGCCTCATTTTGTAAATAAGTAATTGCGGGAAAGCAACTACTTCGTGATGATAAAAAAAGGTTCAGTCACAAATGCTTTTGGGTCATGGTCATTTCTATCGCTTTATTCTCCAAGACCAATTATTTATTTTGTCTGGGGGGTGATCGCTAAAAAGAGCAATGCATGCAAACTGCAGGCAAAAAGCATATTGATGACGGCACTGAATAGACATCTGCAAGTCAATTTTGTGAAAGGTGCAATCTGAACGTTTGTGCAAGAAACACACATTTGTTGCACTGAAAATGCATGAAAGTCTTGTAGCGTCAAAAAACAATAAAGAAAGGCAAAAACTCGACGTTCTACTCGGTCATCCTTATCCACCAACAGACAGTGAGTAAATGTTGTGACCTGTTCCAGAATAAACTGACATTGAAGATAAGAAGTATTTTAAGCGGAATTGGCAGGTATTCAGCAGAGACGAAGGCTTCAAAACATTTCATGTGCGAAAATGAATCAGACTGATTTTTCAGTAAAAGTGCCTATGTTTCTGCAATACTTAAAACTTTGCGAAGTTTAGGAGGAGTCAGAATTGGAAATCTTGGAATTTGGCGAAAGAAATTGGAGCAAGTTTTTTGTGGAGCCCAAAAAATAAGACTCACTGCAAATTTCCATTAATGAGTAATCACCATCGTTATGCTTTATTTTTTTCAATCTCATCTTTGGTAAGCCCATGAAGTCTCACACTCTCACGCCGCGTATGACGCGCTTCAACCTTAAAGAACACGATACTTCACTTTAATACTTCACTTTACAGAAGGATACAGTAACGTAACTGTGCGAGGAGAACTTTTTGCTTTTTGCAAGTTTGACAAATCCTTTATTTTATAATCTCAACGTTTTCTTGTCACAAATAAACCCAGACACAATAAAAAATGAAATATATGTTCCTAAAACATTAAGAACGGTTTAAATGTCATCCGAGTATTTTAATCTGTTGATCATATTTTTATGTCATGTACTGCAAAACACTCAACTACATTAGAAATGAATCTTTGGAAGCTTGTTCGAAATTTTGCCAATAAGCCTTACTCTATGAGCATTTGCCAATCAACGTGATTTCATCCCTATGAACGCTTCCTGTCAGACGCACGGCGATGAAATGATCGACGGCAAATCGATAGTATCCAGGGAATTACTCGGTCAGCGACAGAAGACCTCAAATAAAGTACTTTGTCGCATGTGTACTTGCAGTTGTTCGGACCGTGTTATCGACTATTCGATCGGATATTCACGTCGTTGTGGGAACGCGCGTGAACCCGATTGTCGCTGAACCTCAGTGGGTTGCTACAACAAAAGGACTTAAAGATGATTACTTCCTTACCGTGGCGCTATTTGAGCTTCGGCGATGAACTAAGTCGGGATTGCTGGTACATGCTTCTCCCATCAAATTCGTGACCACATCGGCAGGCCAAATAACATTCGCCTGAGACTACGCATCGCGGGACATAGGAGGGCTAACATAAAAAGGATTCCACTATTGTTATTTTACGTTTTTTCGTTGTGGTTATACAATACATNACAAGTCGTATGAGTGCCTAGTCTCGTCCATAAAGCAATCATTTTTTTTCATCTCAACGTTGTTGTGACATCACACTGCGCACGCGTCGCTCCGTTTTTCATTGACGTCATACTATACATCTCTGAAAAATTAATGAGCTGTTCGTTTGTCGTCATTGCGCTGAAGCAAATCGTTCACTGCGTTAACAACGTTGTTTCATGTTTGCACTCCATGTCTTACGTTGTACTTACAGTATATTGCAAAGCATAAATGAAGTAAAAACAACTTTGTGACAAGTTAACAAATATTCCGCTTGCAATAATGAATCGCGGGATGGTCGTGTACGCAGTATAACTTAAACATGTTACGTAGCTTCAAATATGCATTACTCGCACAAGAAACTGGCGCCCATGGCCTGAGGGTATGAAGTGTAAGAAACGAAAAGAACAAGAACATTTTTGGAATGATTTCTGAATTAGAACTTTCCGCGAAATCACATGGAAGTAGTTCATTAGTCCTGTTTACGCGAACTACGATTCTTAATCTCAGGTTTGCTTCATATAGAGCGACGTCCCCTTTGGAGCTGATGATACTGAAAAAGTATGAAAACATCTGAGGAAAAATCACAGAGGCCGCAGCAGTACTTACGCAATTCAATCGTTTTGCAAATTGGCCTTTCAAAGTTGAATGATTGCCAACTGCATCATGCATCCACTTTAAAATGATGGAAGAGCACCTGAGGTCGAATCCCGTTCCTTCCCATTTGTTACTAAAGGCTTGCAGGAGCAGTGACTCATTTCTCAGCTTGGGATATCAAACGTTATTTAGCAACTTTAAATTCTTTCACTCGATGTTTAAATATGCTTCAATTAGAATAACACGGTGGTTTGTACCGGAATTTTCGCAAAATGTGGAATAACTGCTAACTTGACGCACTTGTCAATGTAAGCGAAGTCAGATCATTTTGAAAAACAAAACGGTTTACATATTTTTGATTGTTTCTGCGAATTGCGAAGTAATAGACTGTTTGTAAAATCACGACGTTGTTGATGATTGGGTACAGAAAAATGTATTACGCTTGCTACATGCTGTTGATGTGAAACAAGAAACTTTAATCTGATCACTGACGACAAAACAGTACACAGATTAAACACAAAAGAGAATAAAAGTTAAAGACAACACAAAAACGAATCTACAATTGACATCTCTGAAACAGAACAGCATGTGCTTGGTCAGGTTGAAATGGATCGATGAAACCATAGTTGATCACACGATGTCATTTTCTATGAACAAAAGAGAAGGTTCCCTCGAGATCAAAAAAAGTATTTATGCGAGGTTGGAAAAAATCCGACCTTCAAATGTAAAGCGTTCATCTGTGCGACTTCATTACTTGGACGCACAATCGCAGTCAGCTTGCGTCTCGCGTTTTGCAAAGATTTGTTTCGGGTTGGTTCCCATTGCACTTTGCTCTCGACTTGTTGTGTTAAAAAATTGTTTTGATTACTTGCTTCTGCTTGGTAGGTGTTTGGTTTGATTGCAACTGTTTCGCTGAAGTAAAACGTTTGCGGTTTCGCTCAGAATAGCTGTTGTTTTTTTCTGCATTTCTGTTCATTTTGTGTTGAGTTTGAATGGATAATACTTCGTAATCCCTCTCACTGTGGCAGTGAAAGACGGACATGAACTTCTTTACACAAATGTCTGCAGAAAATGTGCTGCAATCTACAGCGATTGCTTTCTCTGAAGGTAAGCTTTCACGCATCTGTAGTAGCTAGTTACGAAGGTACTTCAATGAATTGCTACGATGTTTTTTCTCGTTTTGTTTCGTGTGTTGACAACTGCCATCGACACATTCCTTGCGTAGTTGCTTTTGAACAAACCCTGCTTCTAAATTAAGTGGTGTCATTTAGTTGTTACCAGCAGTAAAATTGAAGAAAATTCTTTTCTCGTGAAATTTAGAATTTATTTTCGAACACGCACATATTGAATGACCTTTCAGTTCAGAACAGCGGTGGAAACCTGCGACCCGCAGGACAAATGCAGCCTCGTGAACTTTAACATGCCTCGTATCAGAGTTTTCATGAGGCAATTTAGGACACAGCATCGCGTGAAAACATATCTTTAGACTTACTGACTGCGGAAGACAATTATACAGTAAATTTAGAGAAGTCTTTCTTGCACCTTGGCATAATTTTTCTGCTTATTTATCTTTGGAAGGTATTGGTGAATTTTAAGATAAACCTAATTGTTTTTTATGCCCTTCAGCGATATTCCACAAATTATATGGCATGTGATATTAATGAGGTTCCCCATCCCTGACTTACAACGTTGCTTAACAGGATAAACCACCACATCTTCAACAATTCTTATAAAATATTTAGAATTAGTCACGTGTCGCATCCAGACTACGTATATTTTATGGCTAAATTAGTTCATTGGATATCGCCCACGTCAGCACCTTATGGAGATTTAATAATTGTACCAATATAGACGAATTACCAACACAGATAAAAAATCATAAACCAGTCAAACACAAAACGTTTGGTTACTCCTGAAGTGCGTTTTGTAATTATTTTCACAACCTAAGGTCATACACCATGAAAGAAAAAAAACTACAAAGAAAATCAGTAATTTAAGCACTACCTGCTCAGGTTAGCTGTGAAAGGTGTTTCAAAGCAGAGATTGTCACTTCACATTGACTTGGATGACTTCAAATCTGTTGCAGCAAATTGCAACAATGTCAGTCAAAACTGCTTTTTCGCGAAAGCTGTCGCTATGTGCAAAACTCCGATCTGCAAGTTCAATCAACAGTGAAGACTTCATTGCCAATTATGAGCTATACACTGTTGGCGTAAATAAAAAATTATGAGCAAAAACCACGAATATGAAACAGTTAAAAAGAAACATTTTGCAATTGCAACGCTGATCGGATTGATGTTTTGAATAACGCTTATTTACAGTTGATTCTTTGCGTTCACCGCACAGGTCAACTGAAAAAAATATACGAAAATTTATTCCAAATCGTTCAGAAATTATCATCAGCTTTTGTTTAACCATAATAGCTCTTTAATTTGCACCAAAAGGAAAAGATAGAATATTAACATATTTTTGTCGAATACGCAGACACAGAGAAGGAAAGTGCGAGCGTAACGGCAAATGTCAGTTCGGTTATGCGCGGTGATGGGAGGCTCGAAAAAAGTGCATTTGAGGACAACCCTTATGTGGAAAAAGGAGATGGATGGGTTCCTCAGCACATTGTTATAGCAAGTCGGGGAGTGTACACCACTGTTTGCGTCATAATGGCTTTCGTGACAGCGACGAGTATTGTCGCCAACTTGACGGTCATTGTGGTTACAACCAAGTTCAAGGTGATTTAAATGTTTGTCATCCGAATTGGTTTGTCAAAGCAAATCAAACTGTTTTTCAAATGAAATGTGTTATCGGCATGCTTCATTGTCTGCAACATCACCACACATGTCACCGTCATCATATACTTAAAAGTACAAGAAGACATATATGTGGCAGTAGAAGCAAAGCGTACGCATGATGTCGCTAACACATTTACTTTGATGAAGCACAAGCATATACATGTGGTACGTTGCGAGTAAAGGACGCAGGAATGACACCATCACGGCTGTTACAATATAGTGCTGCGATGATTTCCTAGTAGACCGATTTGTAAAACGCATGGGGAGTGGGAGGCTGCGAAGGAACAGGAGTCAATTAACCTGCAGACTTTCCTAGGTAGAAGAGGGAACAGTTTATATTAATACGTAAAAGTCTTTTTCTCTGAGTATGCTTGATGAAGCAACACAAGTGGACTCTACCAATTATACCAAATAAATCAAGCATGAAAAACTTGTAAGTCAATTGCTAGTCTTAAAAATACTTTGCTTGTAAATATAGTTTCAGAATGTTCAAATCTGATGCTGCTAATGAAATCAATTAATGGAGGTGGAATTTCCTACTCTGAAAAACCTTTGTTATAAACGTTCGTAAAAATAAAAATGAGTTTTGAAATTTATGTGGTTTTTCTTTGCAATAACGCTATAGCACTTGAACAAGTCTAGAATGTGCTCTTCTACACGAAAATGTCTGGCTACGGTCTTGAAACGAATAGGTTTTTATCTTTTTCATTAAATGTTTTAAAAATCTAAATATTTTACAATAAAGATTCGAAAATTGAAAAGTAAGATTTACGATCCGTTACGATAATGAAACGAAATGAGCTTCGAGTTGGATGTGGAAGGAATGCGACATGTGACGGGACTGATGTGAAATGTTGGTTAAGAATTTTATGATAGATACAAAAACCAATATTAGGATGAGTAAAACATTTAAACAAAAACGAAATCGAGATTTGTTTACATAAAACATTGTGGTTCACCTGTCAAGTTTTTGAAAATATACGGCATTAAATTTATGAGATTGGAGCTGCAGAGAAATAAATCACTTTTAGGATTGTTCACGCAAATCAAAAAAGTATTTCATCAGCAAAGGTGCGGCAGTTGATAAATAGCACATGCAAATATAGCTACTTGCTGAATTCAAAGTAATCCTGGATTTTGCGATTGCGAACAGCGATAGTTCGCGCATTTGTCCGATTACAAGCCACCGCTGGCATTTATTTTTCGTCATCATATTTTGCAGTTCATGCAAAAAGACGCTTTATATCTTTTGATTGCCATGCTCATTTTGGTATTTTTTCTGGAGTACTATGTAATAAGCTGTTATATTTCTCACTTCAAGAGCTTCCCACAATTCGTAAAATAGACGCTGGTTTCGTAAAGCGGTGAATTGCTGATGTGCAAATAGGTCTGCCTCTCACAATGTGTTGTTAATATAAACATTACGACAGTTGGAATCGATGGAGGTTTGCAAAATATAATGTAATGTGTGAACCATTTACATTTTACTTTTTGAGATCAGTTGTGCTGTCTGTGCACAAATGTGCCTTGCAATGAAAAATGGCTAGCAGTCGATTAATTGCGGTTTCTGGCGTCATACTGCTGCCAATCAATTAACTTCTTTTCATTTTAAATAGACGAAAATACAGGTGAACAAGGAGAAGAACTGTTAGGATATTAGTACATTTCTTCGAGAATCTATCACAAATTGTGTGTATTGCTCATAACTATGCAAAGACTGATTTTTTACGCATAAACATATGTTAAAAATGTTTTTTCTTGTATTGTAATATGGAGATACATTTGCCACTTTCTGTTTTTTATTGCTTGTTTTTTTAATTTCTTGTAGAAATTGAGAAAACCAATCAACTATATCATCACAAATCTTGCTTTGGCTGACTTCGCAAGGTCAATTGAATCAGGAATAATGGGAATATCATCAAATGCAGCCGGATACGTCTTTATGGGAAAAAAGCAATGTCGGATGGATGCGTATATAGTGTCTAACTTAGGTACGTTGATCTTCATAGCTTGATAGCAGGTTCGGAAACCACTGATAACACTAAAACACCCAGTATTTCTCTTACTACGTTGGAGGCTGAAACAAACATTTACAGTACAACTGCAAGTAGTTTTGTTAATGACATTCTTTGTTGTTGCAAATTGATTTCTTCTGCAAAGTGTTTGACAATTCTATTTGAATAAGGTCTAAGTAGGTTTTTTGTTGTTAACAAGTAGGTTTTTTTTGCTGCTGCCTTTGTAATTAACTTCTGCTGGACTTGTGTTCCAACCTTGCCTCCTCAAACTGTGCTGGTGTTG
>JGI24022J15233_10010208_pt1 | contig 10639 bp, 13 predicted proteins | sample Ectturendosymbi2_FD_15233 | JGI IMG/M metagenome (IMG submission 15233)
AAACGCTTTGTCATCGGCGTTCGACCGGTCTTCGCTAAACTCGTGATCGAACATGCGCAGCATTTGTTTACGCAAACTTTGCTCAGCACGCAAAAAAATAAAGCATTCTTTTTTACCTGAGAGACGCGGTTCGGGGCCGACCACCGTCCATCCGAGTCCAGTTCTAACGGCCTTGGGCTGAGCGTCTTTTCCGTATCTTGACTCGGTGATGTCGTTCCTTCGAATGAACTTCCTTCAGACTGGTGGTGCAAAACGACATTTCTGAGCCAGAGTCTAGAAATCCATAGGTGTCTACAAAATTCGTAAGATCTTCCTCGTACACGCGAACAGGAAGTACCATCAGACGAACTAACCTCCTGTGTGGACAGACCGTGAGGGACCCGTCGGTTGTAGTACTTTCAGCACTAGGCGGAGAATTGGGTTCTACACCGCCTGAGAGGTATGAGCGTCGGTTGGGTTGAGCAAACTCTATGCAAAACAGTATGATGAGGGAGAGAGAACAAGGTTTACACTTTGACTCGCATTTACAGTGGCGTGACATATGATCAACACCCAGACAATTGAAACATATGCGCTTACCCTTGACGAAGTGCCAGTGCTCCTGAACAGGTTTACGTAAAAACTTCCGGCATTTTGAAAGCGTGTGGTTGTTGCAATTGCAAGAAGGACAAACATCCCTTGGCTTCCTNTGACACTGCCTTTCATCAGCAGCTTTGTTTGAACGGAGAACACGTGTCCTGCCTTCAGTTTTCTAGGACACGACTGATTATATCTCGCTGGTTGTGCCAAGGCTTGGCCAAGAAGTGAGTTCGCACGATCTGCGGCGTCTTCAACAAGGNACATCAACTGTGAAAATGTCGCTGCGTAGCCAATCGAATGAACGCCAACCTTATCACTGAATTTACTCTGTAGATGAACAGGCAATCGTTTAAAACACGTGTAACAACGTTTGTGACGAATTCAGTTGAGTCGTAACCCCATTGAACAAGGGTGCTTGGAAGTTAGCCATATCGGTCGCTAGCTTGTCCAAGCTTTCTCTATCAGCTTTAATCGGAGGTCCCTTCTTAATCGAATCCAAGTGGGCTTTAACCACCACATGTTTTTTCCCAAGCTTCATAGAAAGTTTGTCAAGAGCCGTTTAAGGCTTCCGATGGTGGACTAATTATGTTACAAGATCTTGTTGCTTCATATGCTTTACCGCGGCACATATAAGGTACGCAAGTTGTGAAGCGGTGTCGGAGACTTGCTTCATTACTGTCGCCTCAAAGCTTCAAGAAGCCGTAGTAATGCAGAGGGTTGCCGTCGAAAGTAGGTAGGTTGCGCTTCGGTAGGGTAATGCCTTCGCGTATTGCCGTGCTTAGACCTTTACTCGTTTCTAAAGCTATTGAGTTGCTTTGAACCATGCTCGTGTTAACGTTGCCGAGCGGCACCGGCCCCACTGGAAGACTTTGCGCACTTACGTATGGACGCGAGGCGGACAGAGTTTCGTCTTGATAGATAAACGCACGTTGCTTCGGGACGAAGTCCTTTGCTGCCGCGTTCACATTCGGTTTCGCGTGAACTTAGTCAACCTTTGAAGTAACCGGCTGGGGATTAATAGTGATAGCTGGTGAGCGCGAAAATACACACGTAGTAGTAGTCGCCGCTCTGGTGCTAACAGTGTTACCAAGGGGGAAAGATAGAAAGTCTTTAGTGACGTCCTTACTGCAACAGGACTCACCTTCGCTGTGGTCGGCCACAACAGCACGCCGCTGTAGTTGTTTCTTACGCTTTGAACTTGCACTAGCCGACATAGCCTCTTTTAGCTTCATCAGCTCCATCTGAGCAACCGCCCGTGCTTGCTCCATTTAAACTTCGAACTTTCGTCGTCGAAATTCAGCATCCGCCCGGCTTCTCTCAGCTTCTGCTTGCGCTCGTTCGAGCTCAAGACTAATTCCGTCTGTTTCCACTGCAACGCGATCATTTCATGCTTTGTAGCTATGGATGATGCAGAAGATCTTTTCGACGCTACGTACATATCGCTGGCAGAACCTTCTTTATCCGTGCATAGCTGTACAAAATGTTTATACGTGTTCACTTATAAATTTTCTACGTTGCAAAATGGCAAACTTTGTTTCGGCTTCTTCCCTTTCCGCCTGGTAATCTTCAGTGCATGGCACCTCGGAAATATACCTTTTACAATAGTCCAAGCACTTCGTAGAAGTCTCGTCTAGAGCGCCCTTTTTCTTGGAAGCTTCTTCGTAGTTAGAAACATTCTGCAGCAAAACATCTAGTTCGCTTTGAAGGTTTGTCACGTTGCCGAGGAATCTGCTCCTACTCTTCTTCATGCTTTAATTTTTCACCAATTATCCCGCCATCGAAACCTATACGATCTGATGCACAAACGTTAGTAGAATCTTTTTGCATTTTCGTGCGTTCGCACTAAATCTCTCAGTAGAATATTAGAATAACGAATGTTGGCTTATTCAACAAATTGTCATTTACTTTTGAAAAAAAAAATTTTCGCTAATTTTTGATGTAGCTTCCTGACTGACGATCAGGTCCACATCGAGAAAACAGACGTCCACAAAATTCGTTAATACACGTTACTTTAATTTGACGAACCCACGAACTTCGCCAACAAACGTGTCAACAAAACGTTTTTAGTGAAAATTATGAAAACCAGCCTTATGCTGTGAGGACCTTATATCCTATATCATAAATAGCTTCATGCTATATCAGCCTTGTGCTGCAAAGACCTATACGTCTACCAAAAACTTATGGACCACCTCTCGGTCCTCATTCGTATACTGACACACTTCAACGTTCCAACCACTCGGAAAAAACAACAATCGCCAAGGTATGCGGAGTTATGCAAAAAACCCGGCCCGTCAATTACTCGAGGCCTAGTCAGCACAATTAACACAATTAGGGTAAAACGTCGCGCCAAGACTACAGGCAAGCAAAGACGCGCAACGATTCTGCGAACGTTACACCCTTTAAGTCACATTGACAGACCTCTTACATCACATTCACGGATCCCGGATTGAGAACCCTGATCTAAACAATATAAGCGGATAGTGGAATGCCGCAGTCAGGTTTAGTAAAACCATCCGTGGTTACTGGTGTTACGCTACAAAAACAAAGTTCATCACCAGTTTGCAGATTTATTTCAAACCAAGGGTGTTGAATGCTTTCATCTGCAACGACCAGTTATCCACATCAAAACGAGGTTTTGAAAAACTACAAACTACAAAGAATTATGATAACTGACAAAAGCAATGAGTGTGAGGCTGCACCACCAAATTGATATCAAAGAGCAATTATATGCATTTTATTAACAGAGGTGACCGCATAGTCTCAGCACCCAACTTTTCTGGGGGAGGCCCCACTTTTACATTTCGAATTATGGTTAAATAAGTTAGCAACACAATTAGTATTTGGTCCATTGTTAAAGTAAATCACTTAATGAAAAAAAATTATAGTTTTTTTACATGCACTTGTGCCCCCACTTAGAAAAAGGTTCCTCCACCACTACTTATTAACCAAGCAGCTAAGTTAAGAAGCAGTTTAGGCAACGCGATGCACACCCCCAAATCACCAACGAGGTCCTTGTTTTCCCGCAAATATCGAGAACATCAGAACATAATGGTCAACATACTTTCAGATTTTTACAAAGTTATTTAGATCGAATGAAACGGTTATCTGTTTGTACAGATGAACAGAACAAAACTATTCATATATTTCTACAGGAACAAACAACACCACAGAGGCCTGAATCCACAAAGCAGGGCTTCTTCTGTTGAAATATTAGTTTTACAAAGTCTTGTTAGAAACAATAACGCAACCACCAATGATTCAAATTATATCATATTAAACGTTTCGAAACACAACTGCTTTCCTTGACACCAGATATCAGATGAAAAGTGAATACATTGCACTTCAGGGTTGGATGGCACGTGCGATACGTGAGTAAACAAAAAGCACACTCATGTACCCCGCAATGATCGATCGTTAATTTCTGCCCACTTTTTCTGTGCGTATTACGCCACGATGTCATGCCATCACGCTTTATTCAATCTTTGCTGACAATGAAAACAGTTCTGTTTTATAACGCCTAGTGCAACATTTTCTCAGAACTTGATTTGAGGAGGTTAATCAAGGAGTTTTGCAATTTGATTGCATGTAACTCTTCACATGACGATGCACTTTCTTACCTTTTTAAACTACAGTTTGTGTGGGCGATCATAGAGTATCATGAACAGATGCCAAGTAACTTTGAGTTGAACTTCTGAATCCTCCATGAATTCTATTTTCCAAGCATTTTTGAGTTCCTTAGAAAATTTCTCACGCGGACCATGAGTCAAGATAAATTCTTCATTCATGATTTCTTCACCATGTGTTTGCTTCAGATCTTCCAGTTTTTCTTTGATCATTGTTTGATAAGCAGCCCAAGTACGAAAATGGTTTTTGACATCATTGTTTTTGGCATTGTCTGTCTTCAAACCTCAGCTTCAATTCGGATCATGCTAAAAATCAGGCCTGCACAACATACGGCCTCCCAGGCGCGTAGCCAGAAGGCGGCAATGGGGCAATTGCCCCCCCCCCAATCCGAAAACAAACACTAATAATTTTCAGGTTAATCAAGCTTTTGATGTGTAAGCCAAAGAAATGCGTCCATGCAAATCAACGAAACTGCTTAGAAAACCTGTCTATGGAAAGAAATCCTTTCTCAGCAAAGAATCAGACACTTTAGATCTTACAGAGTATATATTTCGCCTACGATGTAGTAGGTATCATCAGCTCTTATTCAAATAGCCGTGGTAACGTTGAAAATCTACAACGCCGCTTAAAAAAACCTATTCTACTTCAACTTTTAGTCGAACCTGATCAAACCAGAATGGTTTACCAATTACCCGTGATTAATCAGACATTGTGCATAGTATAAATGCTGGAAAATTCATGCCATGGCTGACCTTTGCGTGAGGTATGAGTGCCGTATGGAAGTTGGTGATAATGAAATACAAACTTGTATAAACGTGCTTGTAATCACTAATCGAAAGCAGAACAAGGAGTTAATGCTTTTTGCAACTTTTTCTGGCACACCAGCTTGCTGTATCCCACCTAATGGTGATATAAACGTTATTTCAAAACCATCGCAAAAATTCCTCTCTTGATAACTCGGGCATGCTACAAATACTGTATATTTTGCCCTTGACTGCAACATCAGCAGAGCCTTCACCAGAAAGTTTTCAATAGGGAGGCTTTACGTTTGTTCAGGGGAGGTTGACATTCTGAAATTTTATAAAAACTCCACCAATTTATAGTACTTCATAATTCAATTTCGGGGAGCTTAGAGATTTGTTTGGGGGAGATAAGCACCCCCGTGGCGACGGGACTGAGCATCAGCCGTAGCTTTAAACGAACATCGTAGATTTTTGTTCTTGTACAATTTTGCAACTAAACGCGTGAATATGGTGGTGATATACATTTTGTATGCCTTGAAGCTCAAGCCTTGGCTAAGAACCAATTCAGTTTCAAAGTCGTTTTTATTACGCAGATAGGCCATAGACACTGTTTAGCAACAATAGCATTTATTCTAGATATTTAGTTGTGATGGCATGTAGACCTACTGTGACGGCTCGATCACAAATATGTGGAGGCTTAACGATTTTACCAATAATCTTCGTTTACCTTGCCGGCAAGTAAAAAAAAACGTTTTGTTCAAGTATTCAGAATCCGACCTGTACGTAGTCTGAAAATGCTTAAAAATTCACTTGATGTTAATTGCCACCCTACCCAACAGTAAATTTAAAAGCAGCATTCAGCTGCAGCGCGAAGAGTCAGCAGGAAAATCTAACGAAAGTAGAAAGATGCTTTTTATTTTGTAAGTGTTGAGGCCGTTGATACTGGCATTTACTTACAGATAGCGTGTAATCTATTTTCTCGATAAAGCGCATGTGACCAGAATAAAATTAAATTGAAGTTTTTTCCTAGTCGATTGGATTTTGTTATTGAAACACTAGTGGATTTAAAGAAAGACTTCAACCGCGTAGTTCCCAAACTTCTTTGAGCACGACCGAAATCTGAGTTTGTGACCCAAGCCTCAAACAACATATGAAAAAAATACTGATTGTGTGGATGATTTTTGGCAGCAAGTTGCTGACTTCGTTTGTAATGTCAGCAGTCTACTTTTTTCTCAAGTATCTACGCTACAGACAGACAAGCAGTGGCAACGTTAAAAATCTACAACTCCGATTTGGATCGCCTCTGCAGGACCCATTTTTTAATCCTTCTCCACCCTTGTTTGGGTTTTGATCCATACTTTGGGAACCACTGGGCTGGATCAACTAACCAAACCTTGTATTAAGTTTCGGCGACAAGTGGGCCTATTTTATTGCAGATCTGTGGTGATAATCGATTGTGGCTTCGTTTTCACAAATACACAACCACTTTCACACTTTGCGTAGCGCAGACTGAGTGGGTCAAACATACGCAGGTTTGTTTAGGGGCATGTGTATCTTTTAATGCCAAAAAATAAATTAAAAGAAAAAAAATTGTGTTTATAATACTGTATTTGTGAATTTAAAAAAAATAGCGTTTATAATATTTGTTAAAATTTAGGCTACAATTAAAAATATTGTGTTTATAATATTTGTGAATTTTATTGTTAACTCTGAAAAGCTAGATAGATAAATACCTAATCGTTTATGGAAAGCAGACTTACTACAGGTAGGGTACAAAAAAAATTTTTTCAAATGCGTTGAGAGACTCTAGCGTTTACATTACCAGTTGCATACGTCAACCAGTCGCTCAAGAATTAGACAGCGCGCAAGTTTTATAGATCTCGGTGTCTTAGAGCAAAGTCGCTACTTGGCTTCGATTGAACGTGTGTTGGTGCACATTGAACGTGTGTTGGTGTACATCAGAAGCGTGTAAATATAAAAGAGGAAATCACAATGGCGGCCACAATGACTCATTGCTCAGATGCCATATTAGCTGATAAAAGCATACTACAAATCTTGCACTTATAGCATCGAGATTTTCACAAACGCTTTCGCAAGCAAGTTTTACGAGAAAATGGTAGCTTTCATTCAAAGTATAAACTTGGAAATTGACTAAAAACAAACTACTAAAACTTCTTAAATTCAATGAAAGCAGCCTTTCTATTTGCCGGCTTAAATCGGAACAAAATTATTCAGAAAAAAGAAGTGCCAGAACAAGGCATATTTTATGGATGATGCTTTAAAAACAAGGGGAATTGTATATTTAAATGTTGAGGCTTGGTTACTGTTCGCCCCCCACCCCATCAAAATTTCTGGCTGCGCGCCTGCGACCCGCGAGAGCTTTCGCAATTGCAGAAAATGTTGCAACAGTCCGACTTCGGATGAATAATTAATTGTCGTTCCAGAATTTCTTGGGGGNCCCTTTGAAAGCATAGTACTTACGCATTACAATTGCTGTTGGTGGCTTCTTTNAAAGCAAGGTATTTGCACATTNAAGTTGCTGTTGGGGGCCCCTTTGAAATCAAGGTACTTACACAATACGATTGCTGTGGNGGGGCTTTGAAACAGAGTACTTACACATTACAGTTACGATTGCGGGCCCCTTTGAAAGCAGAGTACTTACACACTACAGTTTCTTTTCCACATTTCAGTGGCTATTGGGGCCCCTCCTTTGAAAGCATGTTGCCTTCAAATTGCAGTTGTTGTTGGGGGCACCTTTGAAAACAAAGTACCTGCACATGACAGTTTCTGTAGGGGGGCCTTTGAAAGCAGAGCACTTGCGGATGATTTGCTTAGTAGCACAGTATATGAGTGGATAATACGTTTTTCACCCAAAATAAGGAAAATGCATGCGTGTAACCCCTCAAGGGGGGCTCCCAAAAAGGTGGGGCCTGAGGCAAGTGCCTCGCTCGTCTCCCTTAAACACACCACTGGATGTGTATTGTTTTGGTTAGTATGCAACATTTTTTCATCACCAATTATGCAAATGTAACTCACAGGCCTGTAAGTGGCCATTTTGTTGTGTACCCTATTAGGGTGCAGTAGGCACGTACTGTTACATCTACATGTTGCAACTATAGCATTTACTGCTTTTGCTTTGGGCACATAACCGGGTGCGATTTACCACTCGTGAAGTCCGACAAATGCTAGTGGAGAATGCTATTTCCATTCACACTTACTTGACCCTCCCAATGACGACCAACAGTCATATGAAGACAGCCACTGTGAAATAACTGCTGATGACATCGCCTTTCAAGTCCCAGGGGGTTTTGGCGGGCTTAGCCCCTACAAACAAAGCTCCGAGACCCCAAACTGAAATATAAACACTATAAGTCAGTGGCGTTATTATCAAACATTAGAATGTGAAGCCTCCCTGCTCAAACGTAAAGTACCATGTTGAAGACTTCGGTTCTGCATACAATCTGAGGGAATCGATTGGAAACTGTTGGTCATGAGTTCCAAGGAGCTGGAAAAAAGCCAAGGGTATTATGATCAACCTACAGACAAAGATGGAAAACTAACTGTAGTCGGTAACAAATGAGATGCGTNTGAGTAGCATCAAACACATCTTGAGCTTCTCCAACAATTACTGTGCTATTCTATTTATCACAAATGGTGGTATTACGTGTTTGGTNAGTGTGGCGGCCTGGAGATGGCGCCACATATAAAACAAATGGTCACCGCTAGATGGTGCCCATGAGTAACAAGTCACTGTGATAGTCACTACAATCGAAAGATCGTAATTCATNCTCCCTATATAATAACAGTGCAACCTACTATCAGCNGAGTGAAATCAGTGATGGACCTCTGTTGCTGCTGGTTGCTTTCTTGTTGGTCAGTGCCCTGAATTACCATCTNGCGCTTGTGCTTNCCTAGTACTTCAAGGCGATGCAGTTCCCTGCAACATGAGACTTACAACCTTCTTTCGCTTTTTCCAATTTTTGTAAGCTGCCTGTTTACCATCATACCAAGGGCCTTAGCGCTGCGACTGACAACATCAGGTGCAAACGCAACACACCATTTGCAAAATGCCCCTTCATGCATTTCACTGTAGGCTATCCACTTAAACTCCTCCAACCTTGCATTGGGAAACGTCGCTTCTGGAAGTCGGTGTGCACCACCGGAAAATCGTATGAAGAAGGAGTCCAGCTATTTAACAACACAATTTTTCGGTTGCGTTCACTCAGAGAACGTCACACAAAGTTCCCAATGTCATTTAATCTTCTACATTCTTGGGGGATTCGCCGAAACATCGTCGTTACCAGTTGCGCCAGACACCTGTGACTGCCCTCAGTGCCGTGACAAGGCAGCCCCGTACCCCCCGGTCGGTGGGGGCGACCATGCGTAGGGGCCCCACAGCATATATTGTATTAGTAAGTTAGAGCGGTCTCTCTACCCTTGACTTTTACTCTTCAGGTTTTTGCCCCCAATGCAGAGCCGGTAGATTAAGTATGTAATATCATGATTCGTTCATTTCGAAAAAGAATTGCGGACGTTCGGACACTATAGCAGTATTTTGTAAAGTTGTGGATACGTCAGAACAAGGCCAATTGTTAGTTGTTAATAAAGTCTTGACCTTCACTACTTAACTTCGATGGCTTCGCGCTTGTGCGTTGAAATTCTCGAGGAAATTAACTGGTGAAAGAGTTGATGAAAAGCATTTGTCCGCGTAGAGAGCTTATTGCCTTGTGATTTCGTCTCGGCGTTAATTTTTCTATTTTCCATTTTCCGCTTGTTCTTTGGCATGAGCTGGTTTCTTATTAGGGTGGAGATATTCCATTATTTTCCACGAACGTGTTCGAAGTATAGAAGGTGGGTGTGCTTCGCGCCCAGAGATGGACGACGATGACCTAGACACGTCGGAATATTATAGGGATGCTCAATCTTTCCGAGCCCTGAGAAAGGGAAAATCGAAAACCGATTCAACTGCTGGCTCTGGTGAAAGTTGCAACAAACAAAACAAAGCCGTGGATTTGCTCCCGCTTGTTTTCGAAAGCAAGACAGGCAGGGAGTTAAAAGCTTATAGCCCTGTGTTTATTCATAACTGCCTTGAAAAGTGCATAGGCTCGTACAAGAGTTGCTCGCCGTTGAGAAATGGCAATCTGATTGTGAAATGTTGCAGTGTGCAGCAGATGACTACGCTTCTACAATGCACGAAGCTGACAGATGGTGCCGTCTCGGTCGAGATAGCGGCTAGTTCGATGCGACCGTTAGGCGCACGGGGCGTTATCTATAACGTACCTTTAGATATCTCCACAGACGATCTCGTGGCATGCCTTGCAAGTCAAGGGGTTAAATTTGTGAAATGTTTTCGTTTCAAAAGTAGTGATTCTTCTGAGTTGAAGGATTCTAAATCTGTATTTCTGCAGTTTACTACTGCTGACCTCCCTGGTGAGGTGAAAATTGGATACTTGTTTTTCCGCGTGAAACAGTATGTTCCGAGACCGTCACGGTGTTTTAAGTGTAACCGCTATGGGCATGTAGCTGGCCATTGCCGAGGTAAACTGCGTTGCTCAATTTGCGGTGGCGAACATAAGTATAGCGAGTGCAGCGCTGCTGCTTCAAAATGTCCCAACTGTGGAGGCGGTCACTCCGCGAATGATAAAATCTGCCTGAGATACAAACGGGAACTGAAATCTTTAAACTAAAAACAG
>JGI24022J15233_10010209_pt1 | contig 10638 bp, 7 predicted proteins | sample Ectturendosymbi2_FD_15233 | JGI IMG/M metagenome (IMG submission 15233)
TTGATAACATCAACCAAAAATGCTAAATCTAACAACCACTGCTCATTACACAAAAGGGCCCTTTCTTTGGGCAGCTCATCTTTCTCTTCTAGAAAATCATGCACAATGCGTTTCAGTTTCCAAAATCGTTTTAGAACTTTTCCTCTAGAAAGCCAAGTTGTCCTTGCTAGAAAGGACATGCAAGAAAAATAAAATCACTAAAATTAATGAGTAGGAGTTGCCTACTTTCTGCTCATCAAAAGAATGTGATGTGCCACTTCTAAGCATCCAATGCGCCAAGTATGGCGCATGCGCCACAGGTTGGCCATCCTTGCTATAGCATCTGAATTTCCTTGCCAACAGCCATAAAACAAAAACGAGGTCAGCGGTCAGTAAATTTGGTTGGATTTTCAGCAGACGTCGGAGAATACGTGTGCACTCAAATGTCTTAAAAATATAAACTTATGCAAAACAATCCAAAGATGGCAAACCGACAAAAAAACAAGCAAAACGAGCAATTAACGTGTAAATCATTTGTTCTCGAATGATGACATCACAAACTTTCGAAATCAGCTGCTGTTTCAGACAATATTGGAAAGTTGGACAGTGAACTTGATTGTGTGCCTGCTCAAAACAAAATTTGTTTCAAAGTTATGCTTGTTGCTCAGGTGGCACTTTACTTTGGATTTCGCCCTTTGATCAGTTCTGCGTAAGTATGAGTCATGGACTCACATTTATCGGTTCTTGCTCAAACGTTTTAGGGCGATAACAACCAATAGCTTCGATTGAACAACGCATATACTGCTGGTTTGTAGCATTCCAGCAGGTGGAAACAAATTCAACCACGCTGTAAATCCGTACACACTTGCAAACACGAATAAGACGCATGATAAATAATAGAAACTAAAAAGATCGTGTCGCAGAATGCAGCTATTTTTGGTTATCATGCACCTTTGAAAAAAGCTCTGCGGCCTGTGAATGTGGAGCAGAAGAACAAATCATCGACCATGTTGTCCTCGAAAGTCCACTCCATGGGCCTCCCAATGGACTGCACGGCCTGACGGTTATGAATGATGAGACAATAGAATGACTGGTCAACACCTGCCCCGAGATCGAGTGCGGCCAAGCAGTTGTTTGAAGAACTGACACAAACGACGACGACGTTGTCATGCAGACGCTTTGATCAACAAGCGAAAATGAAGGCATATTTTATTTATTTGTTTTGTTTGTTTGTTTCCAGACACGAAGTTCCATAGCTCAAGCACACACTCTTTGCACAACTCAAAGCGATGCAAACAGACAAAACAGAACTTTGTACAACGGCATTTGAGGAGGCGAAATCACAGGGTTACAGACACTTTCTCAGCAGAATGTTTTGCAACGGCGTTGGAGGCGGAACCACAAGATTGCAGACACATATTTGATACTATTGTTCGTTAACCAGAGACACTGGTAAAACACTACTGCAGAGCAGGGCGTCAATTCCTAAACAGGTCGAGCCCAGGTAAAGTACGAATGCGTTGTGGCATGACACACCATCTATCAAACAAGGACAGCATTGTAAGGGCACTCAGTCACACAGGAAAATGCGATTATAGTGTTCAAAGGATAGGGACGAATATAAACAATCTAACTGCATCAAAGAATGCAACCATATGCTGTTCGACTTTCTGCATCTTGAAAAGCGTGTTCGCGAACAATCGTACTGGATTGTTACACTGAGTAAATGGATGTACGTTATCGACATTCAAATTATCAAATGTTTTTGACAAAATTTACATGATATCTAAAAATATATAAACAGGGTTGCCATCGACCTGGACTCAAAAATAAGGACAACCGGGAAAGAAAATAAGATAAAAAGGAACAGAAATTCCTGAACGAAACGTATTCAACCATCAATCGTATTTTGAACTGGGAACAGTCTGCTTTGGCAATGCTTTGTCCTTAGAGGCTGCTTGGTGCATCTCACTGCAGCTCTTGTCTATGTTTTACTTTCACTTGTAGGATGAACTTGACTGCCCTTTCGCTGAGGGTGTTTCACGGTTTAGTCGACTGTTTCAAAACAACGGAAAATAAGGACATTTTTTAGAAATAAGGACAGCAGCAAAATTTTATAAGACGCAAATCTTCAAAACAAGGACATATCTTAGAAATAAGGACGGCATGGCAGCCCTGTATACAGAATATTGCCAAAACAAGCAATTTTACATTTTGGCTACATTTGTTGCATGTAGCTATTGCAACATCACAGTTTTTCATCACATTACATTCGTGTAATTTCAGGTACTCTGTTGGTGAAATAGTTAGTCTTAATCGAAATGTTAAATGGACTCATACAAAATGGCTATAGTCTCAATTAAAACCACTATATATGAGTATCGAACAAAATCTGACTTAACCTGAAGACCGTTGACATCCATGGATGGGGCTGATGATGAACAACAAATCGAATTTCACAGACGGTGATAATTGTGACTGAATGGGCGCTACATCCCATGTGAGGTTGGGTTTATTGGCGCAACAAACTTCCATAGGCTCATAAGCAGCACGTTTCGCGTTGCAGTAAGTCACGATTTGGTGCAACTGGTTTATTTCGTGAAGTCTTAAATTGTAATTTGGCACGATTTTGACACAAGTAAACGGAATAATTTTTGTTGATTCTGAAATTTGGTTGCCCAGGCATTTACAGAAAATGTGCAAACGTTTTCAGAATGAAAGAGACTGTTTCTAAAACTTTTATTGCAACGTCAACATTGCCAAGCGGACTTATTGTTCAGATGACAGATTTGTTTAAATTCGAAAAACAACTTTCGTAATCCAGTTTTTTACAAGTGACGTAATGATTTTCATTATATTTTTGAACAGTGACACAGTTTTGTACAGTAAAAGTACAGCAAGCAACGCATTTTTGCACTAAGCAGCGATTCCAATGGAGTGCATGTACTTCTCCAAGCAAAATATAATAACTTTTAAACAGATCCAACACTAAATGGAGAATAATTTTTCCAATTTATGAAACCGGTATTATAAGGTTTTGAAGTAAACTGGCTGTAGCCCTAAACATGAAGGTCGGCTATGAAATGAAGCAGGGTAATGTTTTGATGCTTTGATAAAACAAAGGCGGCAATGAAGTAGTTTTTGGATAATTTCTCTCAAACAGGAAAAAAAATTATGTGCACTATACGTGTAAACAGTCCAATGCAGTGATTAGCACTTGTTGCACACTGCTTGATTTTTCACTGTGCTGGTTGTTTTCACGCTAAAATAATTTGCCCATGCATCTAATTACGTTGCAGTATCTCTCCTTTGTTCCTTAAGGGAAGTGTGTTAACTTGTATAACTCGTCAATTTCATCAACGTTCTTCAAATTTTTTGACTGTTGAAAAAGCATGAACTGTACACTTCCATACTGGAGCCGTTCTGGTTTAGGTCAAGTCTTTCTTGCTAGTGACTGCACGCCCACCGATGTGAAACTAATTAAAAGGGAAGTCATGTTTGTTGCAAGTATGCGGTGTTAAACAATGAAGGAAAACACTAAAAACTAGGATCGAAATTACTAAAAAGGTCCAAAAGTTGCTTTGCAAACCCGAAGAAGTCAATTGTTATTTTCACAGATTGAGAATAAACTAAACCTAATTAACAAAAAGAAAAAAGCGAAGAGAGATATGGAAATGAATGAAATAATTTCAATTTTTAGAAATAATTTTTCACGAAAGACATATCTACAGTAGACATTCTTTACAAAAACTGAGAAACCGCGATTTCCAGCACAGCAACTTTGGTCTAAATTTATTCCTCATCACCATGTCCGTATTAATGGTTTAATCCGAAATTAAGTTTTGCTGCGCCAATTTGGCTGAAAACTCGTTCCCAATCAACCAATGAAACTTGAAATATGGTAAGAAATCTAATACCCGACATATACTCTAGAATATAAACTGTAATTTAAGTCAGACAGAACAATATCCTATAGGATTTTGGTATTAACTCATTATTGAATTAAATTCGACTACCAGTAACTTTAATAACAATGCAGCATAGCAGTGTTCCTTGCATTTCCAAGATTGTTGAAAGAAATATTTTTCTTGTTGCAAAATTGAAGGTGGTTGGATGTTTTTAGAGGTGGTGAAAGCTGTCTTTATTCTTTAGACTTTCGCTGCAATGAACCAAAATCTAGGAAGCCAATAGTTAGCAAATTTTGTAGGATTTTCAGACGTTGGAGAATAGGTATGCACTGAAATATACTTAAAATATATAAACTTATACAAAAAAAAAACGATGATGGTAAATCGGTTGAAAAACAAGCTAAACGAGCAAACAACCTCAAAAAACAATATCGAAAATCGTAATATTCCCAATATATTGTTTTTTTTATCATAAATTCTGTGGAAGGTAGTGTAGACTCTTTACGATCGCAATAAGAGGAGTCATGATGAGACTAACGCTTCCTTGCTTACAATAACAGTGCACCAATGGGTGGTATATTTGATTTACTCTTTTCGCCGAAATAGCTATCCCTCCATTATTACACTAGATATTTAGAGACAGGATGAAAGAAACAATTTGTACAAAATTGGACTGCTGTGACACCGAGCATGCACCTTTTCAAACTCGGTGTAATAGCTGTGTGACATCTCACTCTGACAAGACAACACAAAAGGAAGTATTAAGAAACTCCGGGAGATTGCAAAAACAATATTTTTAGCAAATGTTGTTAGATAAATCTACACCCATACTTACAAAACGTTTGGAATTATGAGTCTATTTGATGTAGAGGTATTACAAAGTGCATTTCGCGATTATGATTGGGTTGATTGGTCTTTAGTGGTTGGGTTGCCTATACGTGTACCGAAACATTGCTTGCTTTTTTGGTACACTCTACCTGTTGTTCTTAGTACAAACTGTAGGAGTTACAAACAGTACGAGGTACAAACAATATAAGATACCGTTTCATATAAGCAAACGTATAAGCCTTGAATTTTTCATATAATTATCTGTTATTAGTTTAGTGTTTTAGACCTGCTAATTTACGGGAAATATGCAAGTATATGGATCCCAGTTCTGAAAAGCTACAAAATATAATCTTTGTTGCCTTTGCGCACAAATACATGCGTGATCGTGCGAAATGGAAAAACAAGGAAAGCTTTGGGTGCAATTGCTATTCCACACAAATCTGTAACGTTTGCTGTGGATCCGATTTCGTTCTAGTTTTTTTAACTGCGGTTGAAGGAATTTGGAAAACTTGCAGCAAGCTTACACTGTCCAGTCGTTCATGTCTTTCGTTTACGTCTGAGATGCTAAGTGGTGAATAAACTGGTATTTTTGCTATACATCTCTCAAGCTTCAAAGCCTCTTTCGGGTTTTCCAAGACCACGTGAAACTGGGCTAACAGGGCAAACAACCATTTTGTCAGTTATACAGACCACTTTGAAGCTGCCCTTTGCAAGTGCTTCATCCTTGTTGATCAATGTTGCTGAGATGGCAAAACAACACTAAATCTGCCATTTTTACTTGTCGGTAACTCCCTATCCCAAGAGACGCCCACGCAGGATACAAACGTGAAACAAACCCCCATAACGATCTTTCGCATTGATAAATGACCCTCCGATAGCCTCAGTATCAATTATCCTGACGTTATATGTCACGTTTGGGTAACGCCGAAAAACATTTGCGTTAACGCCTGCCTGCGTTTTTAGTCAGGGTTACAGGAAATATCTCCGTTTTCTGGTAGACGGGGCTAAAATGTAATGAGATGGATGGAACAGTCACGCATCATTTACACATTTTAAATACATCATTTTGAAATTATTTTTGCTGCTCTCAGCGTAACGAGTACCAGAAGACTGCCTGAATTGCATCTATTGTCTGTACTTGAAATCGTAGCATGCCATGGCACTTGCCCTAAATCAATTTCTATATTTTGTTGGAGTTCAAATACTTGAAGAGTTTGTTTTCTGATCCATTTTGTATTTGAAGTCCAGTAAATGTTAGTATTATTTTATTTTGATAGCTCGTTCTGTTTATTTTGTTGATAATAATTGCAATTGGAAATAAGGTAACATTTACTACGTGAAAAAGAACATGTTTGTTATATTCCATGATTTCCTGTAACATGCTGCATACCTTCAGGCACATCATCATTGCAATTTACAGCACTTTGTCGGTAGCAGCGTTTTAACGACTTTACTACAGCCTTTCACTCGAAACTACCATTAAAAAAAGTTTGCTTTTTTGTGAAGGATGCAATAAAAGGTAAGAATACTTGTCGAAGAGCAAATGGAAAGTGATGGGATTTGAAACACTTTTCGCTTTAAACATTAGCCAGTTACGTCGTCAATATGCTTTCATTATGTATATAATTGATAATTTTTCGAAATAGATAGCAGTAAAATGTACTAATGTTTGAAACCAATCGTTAATTGTTTCACATGAAAAGCAAAGCGCCCAAAAGTGCAAAAAGCCGATAAGCTTTTTTACGTTTTGTTTTGCTACATTTTTCGCTTTTTTAAGGCCGGAGTAATATAGGCTGTTTTCGTTTCATATGGCAATGTCAATTTCTATAGCAATGTAGTCACTGAGGCAATATTAATTTCGTCGATAAATGGTGTCTGAGCTTAAAACGTTCCAAGCTTAAAACATGACTCAAATGAACATGACTTACCACAACTTCGTTTGCATTTAAAGATGTTCGAAACTCGTAACACAATAACATATTCATATGCATCAAAAATGTTTGGTTGTGATTAGGTTGAGCTAGTTTTTCTGCCTGAAGTGTTTTTATTTTGTTCCAAGAATTTCGAATTGTTTAAACCAACAAAGCTAGTTTTTATCCAGAGACAAACTGGTTACGAGATAACCTGAGTATAAAAGCAAACCTGAAAAGACAAGAAACTACTATGTTGTATTTTTTGTTGAATTTAGGTGGTAAACATCTTTACCAAAATTTAAAAGTTGTGAATGATAAAATGTTTTTTTACAGTCGGGTTCAAAAACTCTTTCAATAGAAGTTTTATATATGGTTTATGTCTTTGAGAAATAAAGATAATCTTATATAATTTTTGCTATCAATCATCTCGAAGCGTTATACAGTAAGACTCTTCCAAAGATTTGTGGTGCTGACGCCAGAATGGACAAAGAAAATATTGACTGATTCCATTAAGACCTCGAGGTATCAACTTCAATTCACACCCCACGTAGTCAACTCAGTGATGTGTAGATCTCCTTCGGAGTTCTAGATATCCCTGCGTCAACCACTAATTGTTCTGTTTCGACAATTTTCTTAACAGTTCTATCTTTATTGCGCAAGCCGGCATAGTTCCGTGTAATAGCGTTGAAGACTTCGCGTAGTTGCGTGGGCGTTTAACTTTGCTATTGTTGTAACATAAGCACACAGCATGCCTATTTACTTGGGCTTGATCCGTTACAACAGTAAATCGACGGCCACCAAGTAGATGAGCCCAGTTTCGAATGGCTTCAACAACAGCACAAGCTTCCTTTTCCACGCTTGACTGATGTGACTCGCATTTGTTCAAGGTTCTCGAAAAAATGCCACACGTCGACCTTGTTGCTTCAAAGTAGCAGAGATCGCATTATCTGAAGCGTTGGTCTCCAAAATAAAAGGCAACTTTTCATCGATCACCTTAAGGGCAGCAGCAGTTAAATCCTGCTTTTAAAGCTTGCAAAGTCTCCTCACGCAAGGGAAACTCTTAAGTTGCCATCAACGGCTTAATTTTTTCAGAAAAACAAGGAGCCCACTGAGCGTAGTAGGCAAACATTCCCACAAGGCGGTGGAGTTCCTTGCCAATGTTCGGCACTGGCAATTCTAATAGAGACTTGGCACGGTCAGGGTCCGGCTGCAACACGCCGTTCGAAATGTAGTAACTCAACAATTTGATAGAAACGGTGGCGTAGGTAGACTTCTTTTCGTTGAAGGTAACATTACACTTTTTCGCCGCATTTAGAAAACATTTTAGATTCTCGTCACGCTCTTCACGAGTCCGTCCGCATACTGTGTTATTATCCAAATAAGCATAAGTTCCTTTGCAGTTATACTTTGAAATGATTTCATTTACCACGCGCTGAAAACAGGGAACGGCATTCCTCAGCCCAGAGGGTACGCGTTTGAACTGGTAAAGCTGGCCACTGGCTTTGAACGTAGTGAACAACCTTTCTTCAGGCAGAATAGGCACTTGATGAAACACGCTCTTTAGATCCACGCTGGAGAACCATTTGTATTGAGCTACGCTATTCGCAACGGTGTGCACACGTGGCAACAGGTAAGCATCTAGCAAGGTTAATTTGTTTATAGTTTGGCTATAGTCAATACACAAGCGTTTCTCATGACTGCTGTTGTTGACTACGACAACTTGCGCTCTCCACGGAGACGTGCTCGGTTCGATTATACCATCACGAAGCATCTGTGCTGCCTGCGTGGCAATGAAGGCTCGATCCGACGGCGAGTAATGTCGTTACTTGGTGGCGAAAGGTTTGCAGTCAGGCGTTAATTATTCGAAAAGTCGAGCTGGCGTAACTGCTTTCAACACATCCAAGAATTCAAATTCAGTGGACACTTGGGACCGCTAAACTCGAAAGTGACACTTTGATGTCCTCTAAGAAACTCTCTGCCCAGTATAACATCACACATCAAATTGTCCATAACTAACATGTTAACTTTGTCGTAACTTCGATCGAGTAGATCTATTTGAACGTTGCATGAACCTCTGATTCTCACAGTTAACCTTTAACAGCTCACCAAATTTTTTCCTTGGTACTGTCGTTCACTGACAGATTTGTTCGGTTAATAAACGCTTTATCAACACGGTTCCGTTTTGCGCCCGTGTGTATTAGGCAGTTAGCCAGAACTCCGTTTACTAAGGCGAATACATTTACCTTGTCATCGTCGGAGTTCACCGGCGAAGCGGCAGACAAGGATGGCTGTTGGGACAAGGACGACCGTTGGCTCGTCAGCGTAACTGTTGGTGCCGGGTTTTTAGACTCAGACAAACAAACACTGGAAAAGTGTCCTTTCTTCTTGCATTTGTAGCAAACGCGGTCTCGCGCAGGGCATTTGAAGCGAGGATGTCGCTTGTTGCCGCAGAAGTAGCACTTTGTTTCCATCGACAGACACTCAGTGGGCACACTATACTCTTTGCTAGCATTGCACATAGCAGCGGAGTCAGCCGAATGAACGGAATTTGAATCGGCCGACAAGCGATACTTTTCACAGTTTCTCTAGTGCTTCATCCAACGTACGCGCTTTATCAAAGGCCGCTTGCAGTTCTTGAACATGGTCTTCCAGCAAACGTTGACGAATGTACCTACTCCGCAGTCCAGCTACAAACGCATCGTGGAGAGCTGAGTCTTTATTTTGAGCGGCCGTTACAGCAGCGAGGCTGGAGTCAGCGCTAAGAATTTTTAAACGTTGGAAGAATTCTTCAATCTTCTCTTCACTTTTTTGACTGGCTTAAACGCAGATGTTTTCCAAGCAATCGATAGCTTCCTGATATGAAGCGCACTCGCGGATGAGGTGTATACGGAAGCGTCAAGTAAACTGATCAGAACATCTAGTTTATCTCGTCCAGCGATATTACCAATTCTGCGCAAGCAGTTTTCCAACGTACGCTTCCAGTGCTACCACCTCCTATAGCGCCATCAGCAGTATCAGCATCAGCAGACAACACTTGCGGTCTCAGGCAAGTATCCATTTTAGCAAAACAAATTTTTGTAACATTAGCACACAAGCACGCCTATTTACTTAGGCTTTATTTTGCTATAACTGGACTTAGTCCTTAAAACACAAAACATACTAAATTGTTCAAGTTCAAACAAACAAGACACAAGCAAGAGCATTCGCATAAGGTTTTTACTTATTTTTTATTGAAATGTTGGTTTTGTTGTTGGCGCTTTATAACTACAATGGTCTTGTAGCGCCACGGCTGAGTTTGTACCAGAGATGAGCGGAGTCACCTTTTCCACACTCCGACTCCACTCCTGCTCCTGGTTTTAAGACTCCTGCTCCTGCTCCGACTCCGCAAAATTTTGAAACTTCAACTCCGACTCCTGTTCACACTCCGAAAACTTCCAAGTAACTCGTATCAAAAAGATAGTATCTATTTTGCCTCATGAGGCAAAATATATATCGTGGTTATTTTGCCGTTGAGAGAACACAAATGGTTGAAGTGGTCATGTGACAAGCACAATACAGAGAGACGCAACATGTTGAGGTTTAGAGTTATGGCTTAGCTTATCTTTACGCAACGTAGACAACAAGTCACATAAAACTTCCCAACACTTAAGTTAGATGTTACGGTCAGCTACGTACTGTAGGTCATGCATTCCAAAATTGCCGTGTGCTTTGAATTTGTCATGTGATTACTTTAAACAATAATGTTCAGGTACTGACAAAATAACTTCAGAACACTTTTTGCGTCATGAACCAAAATAGACACTGCTTGTGAAATGTACATAACACATCTTCAAAACAAAAGCTTCTACTGTGATTTAAGTTATAAAGTGGTAACCATTGAAACACAAGGTAAGTAGTTCAAGCTTCAATAATTAACCAGATATGCCAATCATTTGAATTGAACGCTAATTTTCAATTTTCACAAAAGACTCATTTTAAATCTCCAAGGTCAGGAGCTGATCACTTGTTCA
>JGI24022J15233_10010216_pt1 | contig 10636 bp, 9 predicted proteins | sample Ectturendosymbi2_FD_15233 | JGI IMG/M metagenome (IMG submission 15233)
GAGGCCCGTTTACAACTCTGATTCGGCGCCGCAACTTGCCCAAACGACGATAACTTGCTTTCTGTGGCTCGTGGCTGCGGCAACACCGCACCACGTCAGATGCCACACGTCACTGACGAAGACAAATGGGCCGTGCGGATAAAGACGTGGCTGCTGCTGCAGATGTAAAAATTCGGCAAAACTTTACCAATGCAGTTGCACCTTTCGTAAAACGGAAGAGTCCTGCATCACGGCACGTTCCGTAAACGTCTGCATCCGCACGGCTTCGATGCTCAGCTGTCATTGAAACAGGCCGCGCAGATGCTGAATGGTCATCTCAACAAGTTTTAATCAGTCGGTAATGTTCCGACGTTACAGCTGTCGCTCATGCTGTGTCCGGTGGTAGTTCAATGATCGAATCGCGTCATAGTGTTTTTCGACTGCTCACTTAAAAAGATTTCAGGTGCTCCTTTCGTTTTCATCAAGTCCGGCTTTCAGAATTGGTCGTTGCTGCTTGGCCAGGTCTCGCGTATGCCGCCTGCGAGAATCAATAGTTCGTCAATTTCGAAATGCGTCTCTGTATCAACCGTGGTGCAGGAACACACGTTGGAGTCGCACGTGTTTGAAAATAAACACTCAAAGCCGTGGTGTGGCAATTAACCTGCAACTGCGAGCGTCGGCAGGAGAGCAGTGGAGAAAAACGTAACTGCTGGATCTTGATTAGTTCTGGTGAGCTTGTGCGACCCTGGATGTTTACAGGGACTTGACAGTAGTCCGCCCCGTTTGAAATTCCCCTCAAATTCAAAATCATTCGCAGGAGAGCTGCAGTTTTATCGGGCAGTCTGCTTGACTGCGCCACCACGGTTCCTGTCATTTGCACGACAGACTTTTCCTGTTGCATTTACTCAAATCCTGCCACGATTTGCAAGCATTCCCCACGTAAGTCATTCGTTTAGGCAACTGTGCAAATAGAGAAGTTTTCCCTTTGTTACCAACGGGTTCCCTTCGTTGCCAAAGTATTCCCTTCGTTGCCAAAATATTTCCCTTCGTTACCAAAGTATTCCCTTTGTTACCAAAGTATTTCCCTTCGTTACCAAAGTATTCTCTTCATTACCAAAGTATTCCCTTCATTACCAAAGTATTCCTTTCGTTACCAAAGTATTTGCCTTCATTACCAAAGTGTTTCCCTTCGTTACCAAAGTGTTTCCCTTCGTTACCAAAGTATTTCCCTTCGTTACCAAAGTATTCCCTTTGCTACCAACGCATTTCCCTTCGTTACCAAAGTATTCCCTTCGTTACCAAAGTGTTTCCCTTCGTTACCAAAGTGTTTCCCTTGGTTACCAAAGTCTTTCCCTTCGTTACCAAAGTATTTCCCTTCGTTACCAAAGTATTTCCCTTCGTTACCAAAGTATTTCCCTTCGTTACCAAAGTATTCCCTTCGCTACCGACGTATTCCCTTTGTTCCAGGATTCTTTCGACGCAAAGCGCGTGCACTACGCTCTCCGCTCGATTCTGGTTCTGCTGCAAAACAACCCGACCCTTTTCACGTATTCCGCGTCGACAACTTTAATGGTGTCTCAGCCTTCCCAAGCCGGCCACCCCAGTGCTCAGGTAGACGTTGGGATTGGCGACAGTTGTTCAAACCAAGCCTGTTGTTCATTGTGACGCAGCGGCCTTCCAATGTTATGACGTGGTGAACGATTTTGACTGAAAACGTTTAAGCCAATGGTTTCCAACCTTATTTGGGCAGCGGCACACTTCGCAACTCAATGTTGTTCACGCGGCACACCGAAGCTAATGACTGAAACGCAGGAACATTCTTGTCAGAAGAGTCGCATAAAATAGATTCAACAATTTCGCGGCGTACCTGGGATTGTGTCACGTCACACCAGTGCGGCAAACCGGTTGGAAAGCGCTGATTCAAAGCTGTACGCACACGGCATGCTTCTTGTGCGGTGCGTTTGGCATGTCGGCGACTGGTGCGGTGACCTCAGTGCGGTTGAGTGCGCACACGTCTGCGCATGAAGCGGTGCGTTCATTGCGCACGGCTCGGCTAAACGGATTACTGAAACCCCAGAGTCGGAGATGAGGTTATGCTGCTGCAGTGCAGCACTGTGTTTTACCTAAGTTCTGTCATCGCATTTGACATATTGTTAAGGTGTTATTAATTTTGTACACCATACTGTTGAACAAAGCTGCACAAGACCTGTTGCGGTACACTGCACAAAGCTTTGAAATGACTGGTGAAAGGATCACTGCAAATTAGTTAAATCATCACTTCAAATCAAACGCAAATTGCCAAATTTTACTTTGTGCATTACCTCACAAATTGTTAAAAAGAAGTAGTGAGAGTGCTGTCCACATGTCACAAGAACACAGTGTTACATTACTAAAAATTTGCATGATTTGTTGCTATAATGGATTGAACGAGATTTGTGTAGGCCTACCTCCACTGTCATTAAGACATTGCTTTAAACCATTAAAGGAGCATGGACAATAGGAACAATTAATGTCACACACAATCCTATAACAAAAACATCAGCAATGGAATAAACAACAGTAGCCTTAAATTTGCTTTTGTAAGACAGCAAAACATTTGATCATCAGTTGGCAAAATCTGTGGTGTTTTCCGAAATGTTATCCTTTATTTTATCATTCTTGTGCTCCATAAGTCTCCATAAGTGGCAAATTATGTAGCAAGGGTTTTGCCTGAACAAGACTCATCAACTGCTCATTGAAAGTCACACATCTTACTTTCAATTACAGTTTCAAGCAACCTACTGCAAAAAATACATTTAAATTTGGCATGACCTTGCCCAACAGCTAGAATGACCTACAGTACAGTAATTGACACAATATGTCGCACAAACTACTACTTGCTTGCGACAAACACTGCAAGCCTATCAGGTAGAGTAGGACGGGTCATGTAGGCCTAAACAGTACAGCGGTTAGTAGCCTACTATGTGATTGTAACTCCACGGTGTAGGAAAGCTCGATGATAAATCGATCTTTTGCAAATCTAGTGTGTTTCAGATAACAACAAACGATTAGCAATTGTTCTGTGAACGTGCTTCATCCTTTTCTTCACCTTAATAAAAAACAGTGTCTGTGATCACATCACCGCTCTTTCCCGAACCCAGAGCAGTGAGTCTGATGCGTCAACATAAAAACAGGTTCTACTCGAACGCAGACCATGCCAGACGCATCAGAAAAGGACGTGACGTCACAAAATCAGACGCATGCGCCCAAACAACGCACAAGACGCATGCCGTGTGCGTATAACTTTAATAGCTGCTTGTACCGTCGACGTGCTCACGTAAACCCTGGCCTAAATCTTCTCTGTGCATGTCCAGTGCGAAATAGCCCCTTCTGCATTCGCATCACAAAGGTCAAGTTGGCGCAGTGTTGACAATGTTGAAAGGCTTACTTTGTGAACGACGTGGTTGTAAACTTGCTGTCAAGTGACCGTAGCGTTGTGCCGATGATTTTTGTCGTTACCAGAACTCGCTGAGGCCCTTGTACGCCTCCCTCGGTGATTGCTGGCTTGTACGACGTGTATTAGCGCATAGATTGGATGCGTTTGCAAACGATCCTTTAGTTTGTTCATTTTTCAGGCTGTTGTTTGTGATAGTTGGAAAAGAAATGTCATTGTATATATTTGGCAATAACTGTAGCGACTTCAAATCCATTGTGTAATTTGACGATAATGGTGATGAAAACGCGATTTTGGCCTTACAAGCGATTGACCACTAGCATGCCACTACCTACGTCCATTGAATGGAACGTTGGACTCCCTATCAGTTTGCAGAGATGAGCACGGATCAGGACTGGATCAGGACTGAAGCCAATTTTGGCCGGATCAGGACTGGATCGAATTGCAATTTTTTTGAAAATTGGCGGATCAGGACTGGATCGGACTGAGAAAATTTGTTGTTTTGATGTGATTATTCTAACCACATCAAGCATGTTAGTTGTAATGCGATTTTGCAGATTGGTTAAATGGTAATGTATATTTTGCCATCAATGGCAAAAGCTCTGCTGGGACGATTTTGCTGCACATCCAACTTTGTCCAGACTCCACATATAGCGTTGAGTTCGTGTTACTGGCAACAAGGTGAACGTAGTCAAGGAAGGTGTTAGGTGTCTATGCTTGCTGTGCATGTTTTCGGTAGTTCTGCTCTCACCCTTTGCTTTGGCTTATCTGGTAAAGATCACACCTTCGATGGGAGAGCTTTTTATGTGCTCTTGGAAAAGATTCAGATTCATCAGGTTTAGGTTTAGGGTTTGGTTTAGCTTTTGGGTTAAAGTTTCGAGTTAAAGTTATGGATTTCAGTTTTGGGTTTAACTTATGGGTTTAAGTTATGGGTTTAGCTTTTCGGTTTAGGTTTTGGGTCCAGGTCCAGTGTTTTAGGCCATGTGACAGAGACCAGCCTGAGCCTGCAATAACCCAAGTGCATCACATCTTTGTCACTTGACCAATTCTGCCATATATGGATTCACCTAATGGAAAATAACTCCAGCAGTGCTTTTGCCTCTGATATCAAAATAAACACTCACTGCCTTATTAAATTTTGGAAATGGCAAAGGATGTGTCTGTTTTGCCTCATGAGGTTGTGTCTATTTTGCCTCACGAGGCTGTTTTGCCTCATGAGGCAAAATAAAGTACATGGTTTTATATGGGCGTATCAGGACTGGATCGGACTGATGATTTTCAAAAATTTTGCAGATCAGGACTGGATCAGATTCAACTTTTGGGGATCAGGATTGGACTCGGACTGAAAAACTTCACAGTCTGCTCATCTCTGCTGGATTGCAAATTTTTTTCTTTCTTGCGAGTTGCTCAAATGCTTGTTGGTTGCAAATTGCTGGCACAAGCATTAAAGCAAGCGAGTAAGGTTTCTAAAAGTTTTTCTAGTCATTGTGTAAGTTTCAGGTCAAACAGTGATAATCACCACTCTGTTATTGGCAGTGTGAGTGTCTAGGTAGCGGGCAATTGCTATGCAAGGTCAAGTAGAAGTGCTAGTTTAGGTACAGTAGCCTGCAACGGCTACGCAGTGTGAACTGCTAGGTAGCTGGCAACCAAATCCTTAGCATAGTGTACAGTAGAGATCAGAGATGCCACTTTCGTTTTGATGTTATAGCATCAGATTTAATGTTTTCGGAATTTTTTTTATGCTTGATGTTTTGTTTACGCTACGAATTTGATGTTGATTTCATTTACAACTAAGAAGATATGAAGAAACCTGACAATTACTTTCACTAACTATACATCTGACGACCTTCAGAAAATGTACTGCTGTTATTTTGTGTTTTTCCAAGTTTAAGCCCTTGTGTTTTTCATGTACCATCCCACTATCTTAGTGTGCTGATTAGTTAGTCTATAACGCTTTTGTTTACATACTGTATTTATATTCAGATAAACCAAAACCTGGCAATGGTATCTCATTTTGTATGATTTTGTCATTAGTTTTTTTTGTTTATGTGAGTGATAAAGTAGTCAGCTTCAGTAATAGTATTATTATGTGTGACATTGCTCTATTCAAACGTTTTCTACAGCATGTCTTTGTTGATTTATAACAAAGAAACTTTATGACAGTGTGCTGCAAAGTCCACTCATTAAGCTTCTCGCTGATCATTACACTGTGGATTACAATGTTCAACAATATTTTTTTCTAAATTCTCTACTTAAGTTTCATACAAGTACTAGCCAGCATCAAAGATAAAAAAATTAGCTTAAATCATGAAGAAATCTTAAATATCTCAATAACTGTTTAAAATAAGCAAGTAAAATGTATTAAATGCATATAGGAACATGTTAGTTCTGGTTCATTTACAAAACAAAATTTGTTCTAACTCTTTCGGTTGTTGAGATCTTACATTTTTCTACTTTTTGGGTTGTTTCCATGGAAATGATCATGGAGTTGTTTCCATGGAGATGCATCAAACAACAATTGATTCAACTTTTTTTGGTCATTTTTGTTAATGATGACGCCAACTGCATCTTTTAACCAAGTTATGTGGAGATCTGAGACATTCGCCCAAAATTGGTACTGCCTATTGTCCATACAGATGGACTGAGCTGCTACAGATGTCATGGTCAGCTAAGTAGAACATGCATTTCAAACTTGTTATATGACCACTTCAGCCAATCGTGTTTAGCTAAAGACAAAATAGACACTACACAAAAATATATGTTGTGCATCATAATACATTTTCGGATAGTTTTTCGATACGGATATTACGATTTTAACCAAAACAGGATTTGGATCAGATACGGATATTATTTTTCAAAAACAAGATAGGATTGCATAGTAAAATAACATTATCTGATCATCTCTGGCACATGGTACCAGCGAATGAGGTTGCATAGGCAGAGGTATAGACATATTATAAAAAGGTTTAACAGTAAACAGTAATTCTGTATGTGTTGGGTACATGAAGATGAAAAACAAAATAAGGTTAGTCAGGATAGCTGAAAAGAGGAGCGAAACAAGAAAAACCAGATTTCAAAATTCAGAGTAGCCTTGGCTTTTCCTGCACCTCCCCTTCCGATGGCCATGCGCATGAGTATGGTTATCAGTACAGTAGTATATGGTCTTCCAAGTATGCTGTCATAGAACTGTTTTTTTGGTAATTAGTCAAAGTCTGCTGTTAATTGTTGCCCCGGATCAAGTTTTATGCTTTTGCCTATCATATTCTCAATGTATTATTGTGCTTGTCACATGCTTATTATTATTAACCTGCGTTGGCAATCACTTTAGCCTTTTCTCATCCATGAACTTATCCCACTTTTATATAGCTTAAACTATTCATTACCTGTGGCTATGTGTTTAACACATTCGCTGCTGGTGTATAAGCTACTTCACTTGTGCTTCAAAATCATGCATTGAACTGCTATTTTTGAACCACTTTGCAACTCAATAACTCACCATTTTATTGTGCTAAAGAGCTGTTCAAACCCTCAAAAGACTTGGCGAGTCTCCTAGTCTGCAATGAAAAAAAATAAAGGTTTCAAGTTTGTTGTGGGTGATGTCATAAGTGTGGTAGGCTTAGGCCTTTGCATATAAAATATCTATTTGCAACCTTTCCAAAAGGCCTGCTGCAGGTCTGATGTCCTAAGCGCAATGCTGGCAAACAACTTCAGTACATCCGTATGTTTTGCGATTTTTGAGCTGATTAAGTTCATGTGCTTTGGCTCAACACTCATTTATCCGCACGAAGAATTTCTCATCCTGCACCCGCAGCAAGTTCAACCCGCGCCCGCCTTGCCCTGCAGCAAGATCAACCCTCACGCAAAGCAGTGTGGGTTCCAGTACCCGCCCGCAAATGTGGGTACTCGCAACCTGCACGGGTTAACCCGCCCCGTGCAGGACTCTACCGCCTCTGACCTGCAACGTGATGTTCACAGTGAGTGTCCGAAAGTATCGTTAACTATCTGACTGATTGCAACCTGAACCGTTTCTCTGCCTTCATGTCCTTCTACCGCTGTCGCACAGAGGCGTGTGAATAAAGAGATGGTTAAGATGTCAGGTAAAAGGTGTTCTTTTTGTGGCAGACAATTTCATCCGCGATACACATGTGAAAGTATATTGTCACATTGAAATTTTTTGGTTATCTTATCCTAGGAAAAACTATAATAAAGTGAAGGGACAAAAAATTTTTTTTCGGGGTAGAAAAAATTATAGCTCTTTTATTCATATTTGACTATGTTCTGTACATTAAAAGTAAGCCACATTTTTGCACAAGTATTTAACCATAATGTAGACTTTCAGTGATTTATTAACAGCATGCAGTAGGTTGCAATGATCACTTCAGTTCAAGCAGTCTTGATCAGGTCATCAGTATTCTTTTCCAAACTTGCAGAGATCGGCAAACGTTTTGGACACCATGTTCTCGCTGAATTAAACAAGCCTTTCCTCTGCCTGCATTTGTAAGGATTGACTGGTCTGGAACATAAAAACAATATTTAATGCAGAGAAGAGAATATCCATGTCTTTCACAGTGGGCTAATCCCACAACAAGCAACTTGTACTAGTTGTACACTTAATTTTGTGCAAGAAGTTTATTTCCATACTTGTTGCTATTTCATCACCGACATCCGCAAAGAAGACTTTTAAAGTTGTTCCCAGTAGTAAGCTTAAGACTAGGTCAAAAAACAGCATACATTTCCTCATATTTACTCATCATTGATTTTTATGTCTTTGGCTTTATTATTATACGTAGTATTTAATAAACTTTAACTGATTATTTAGTGGTGCATTGGTAACTGGTTCAACAAACAAGTTCCTCATCTGATTTGACTTTCTTTTTCAACACGTCTTTCTTTTTTGCTCATTTCGTTCTTTTTATGAAAAAAAACCTTTGCATGTAATGACTTTTCCATGCATAAATATTGTCCCATTTTGAAGGGTGAAATTTCGACCTGGCCTGCCTCTAGCAATGAAAATAGCCTCAAGAGATGTTCCACTGTCTTGAGGTACATGTGTCAAAAATATTTTTTCTGGTAAAAAAAATATTTGCATTATTTTTATCTGATTAAATGTATCTGGCTCTATCGATTGCAGCATGCAACTAAAACTATTTTTTCTGATCTGGCTGTTGTTAAAGGTAAACCTGCTGTAGTGTGATTCTAGCAAAACAGAGTCTTAACAACATTATTGTGATACAGTTTAAAAAAATACAATTATGATGCAACTTCATCACCACTGTTTTATTACTTTCTGGACTAGACCCTAGGTTCTCAAACTGAGGGGCATGAAAGGTTTACAAGAGGGGCACAGGTCTGGTAGCAACCAGGGTTAATTGATTTAAATCATTTGATTTAAATCATGATTTAAATCAAGCAATAAAAGTCATGATTTAAATCAAACATTAAAAATCAAAAAAATCATGTTGTTTTGGAGCTTTGCGTGATGTCTATGACACATTTAATTAGCATGCTAGTAGGTTTTCACATAGCCTACACAGTAGGAGTTCCCAACCTTTTTTTGAACATGTATCCCTTTAGCATTTCGATACATGAGCTTGTCCCTCTAAAATTTCCTATGACAAAAAGCCTGAGTAAATCTACTGTATTTTTAGTAGAACTTTTAGAATCTTGAAACTACAAAGGTATACTCCTCAAATCTCAAATTTATCAAATTTAATTTGTTGCAAATGTGCAATGAATATACCCTGCAGATGGCAAATGTACCCCCGGGAATACATGCACCCCAGGTTGGGAACCTCTGCTATACAGTATTAGTGTAGAAGGCCAAAAGTTCTGATGACAGCACAGGTTGAAACCATTTAAAGTTTTATCAATCATAGCAACTGTGAGGTCACACGAAACAGGACTTTTCGGTCTGGCTGATTCGCTCTGGTTGTTTCGGTCTGAGCCTTTTCAGTCTGGGCCGTTTCGGTCATGGGACATTTCGGTCACATTTCTGTACATAAACAACTTTACATTCCTTTAGTTAAATGATGATAGACAGGCGAAATGTCACTCTAGAGTCTAGATGGTGTTATACCACCTCCCTTTGAGGAGTGATGGTTGCGATTAAATCTGAATTGTAATTGTGACTTTGAAGAATTTGTATTTAATTGCAAAATGTCAATAATGATTTAATTTACTTGCTGATGATGTTGATGGTGATTAACTGCTGAATCTTGGATCATATTTGTAGTTTTTTAAATAAAACTTTTCGTTGATTTAAGTATGTTTGCATTAAAATGTGAACATGTAAGATATTTGCAAAATTTCATCGTCTGACCAAAATGTCCCCAGACCAAAACAGTCCAGACCAAAATGTCCCCAGACCAAAATGGCCAGACCGAAAAGTTGCGTACCCGAGGTCATAGATTCTATGTCATTCAATTGCAAAAATGACATGTGGACTAAAATCACCAACCCTTGCAGATTCAAAAGTCATAACTTAGAATGCCATAAGTTTGAGAGTGTAGATTGGCATAAAATGAAAGTTGCATTAAAATTCCATCAAATATGAAAGCTGTTGACTGTAAACATAGTTATAGAACATATTTTTGATTCATGAAACAGATATATTATTATTATAGGTCATTAACATTTTATGCATATGTGCCACGAGTGTCAATTTAGTTGCTGAACTGGCAGTTTCAGTGTTGGCATTTCAATAAATATTTCATTTTGTCCACCAGTACTGGTGTTATGAACTTATTTGCATCAAGGCATTTTGCAGAAGCACAAAAAAGTTTAAATGAAAGTTCAGCTATTTCTGGTCAGGGTTAATTCATTTAAATCAGTGATAAAATCAACAAAAACAAGCAAAAAATCCTTTGCAGTTTTAATGCTTTGTGTGATTTTTATGGCATATTTAATTAGTATTTTAATTGGTTTCACTTATTATTTACACTTTGAGAGCCGGCCTACGATATATTTGTACTTCGATTTCGGCCTAAAAACCAGCAGTTTTTGGTTGCCTTACCAACGCCATAGCTCCTCTGCCGATTGTGCTAGAGAGCTGTTCAAGAGCTCAAACGGATCAGCTAGTCTAGTAGATTGCACTCGAAAAAAAATTTTTTGGTTGGGAGGTGCAGATTTTTTGTGACTGACGTCATAAGTGAAGTAGTTTTACGGTCATTTTGGCTCATGTTGCCTGGCCTAGGGCCCAACCACTAGGCCAAAGTGTTTCGCTGA
>JGI24022J15233_10010220_pt1 | contig 10633 bp, 6 predicted proteins | sample Ectturendosymbi2_FD_15233 | JGI IMG/M metagenome (IMG submission 15233)
TTGGCCCCCCTACTTTTTTCCTTGGCCCTGCAGTGCCCCCCCCCCAGTTTTTTCATTCTAGAACCGCCACTGCTCGCACATCTGTCAACTAATGAATCTGCCTTAGGCGTAAAACAATTCCAGGCCTCTGGATCTAAAGAAACTTTTTGTTTGTCTCACTGTTGATCGTTAATGGCCGGTCCGAAATATATTTAAAGCAAAAAGCAAAACACAAGTCTGACAAAAATAATACAGTTATTTTGGATATGCTCACGCTTTCTTGGAGCAGGGAATAGGCAAACGGTAATGCTGAGCTTGCAACGGCCATTGAACTGCAGTAATGGAATTCCAGAATATTACTGTGCGCCAAACTTAATACGGACAAGGCTTAAATGCAGCTATTTGCTCGTCCAAACAATTTCAATTTATTACAATCTCTCGCAAACTCTTCGCTTCGCTACAGACTTCTCCCGCTTTTGGGATCTGTGTCTTATTTTACCTTCGACTCACGGCCGGTTATGATTATGACGTCAGCTGCAAAGTCTCTATAACAGCCAAGAAAAAGGCAGCCCCTTCATGGGGAGTCCGGGTCGTTCAAGGTTGGTTGCAACTGCACACATTTTCTGGGGAGTCGGGTCGTTCAAGGTTGCAATTGCACACATTTTCCCCTGGATCCGCCACTGCTACTGCATTAGTACACTATTAATCATTTTGCTGTGTCTGTTTTTATCAATCTGCACTGTGCAGACAGTGTGTGCATTTGTGCTCTATGGACTTCGTGTCTGTTACAAAACCTTCAAATTAAAATTAAATTAGATACATATGTTTTTAAATGTCAATGTTCTTTAAAACACATGCACATCTAAGTACATACGTAGGTTTTTCGATATTTTCTAATGGTGTTCTTTCCGCGAGCCTCAAACACGATTCCGATTTCTGTTTATTGGCCATTCATGATGTGGATTGTGGATGCAATTTCAGTCAAAGTCTCGCTCCACTAAAAATGTCGTCAAATAGAACAAGACGAAGCCTCCTTTGAAGTCAAACATTATTTTTTTACACGCTGCTCAAGGAAAGTGTCGAGCAGACTGCGGAGGAATTTGTCTCGAACAACAGGAAGCGATGTCGTAAAATGGCTCGTTATTCTGGTGCGAAGGCGCCGCACAAAATATCTGAGCTTGGTTTTATGCTTGTTTACACTTGAAGCCGCACGAGCACGTGCACTGAAAATTCCATTTATGGAACTTACATGTGCTGCCGACATTCCTTTTTTGGAACGTTATCGCCATATTTGTCAAGCGCTATCCATTTATGGGCATACGCTTTGTCAAGCAATATTCTTCCGCCGAAGCATCNCACTACTTTTTTCTTCTACTTTCGTGAAAGAAAATGATNAAAGAGGAAAAATTTACAATTATATTGTGAATTCGTNATCAATTTTGGCGTAACGTTGCCACATTTGTAATAAATAATGCATTAAAACAATGCACAGCGTTTACTTTTCACTGCGCAACAACATGTAACCGTTGTCCACACTCAGCTGTTCGCGTCATCAACCAAATACGGAACTGCAGGCAGCTGTTACGGAGCTGAGCGCGAAAGTTAAAGGCTACGTAGACATAGCTTGCAATATTTGGTGAAAATCGCAAACTATGGAAAGCTTAAAGAGATCACGGACTGAGGCAGGCATTGACGTTGTACAAATGCACAATGATTTAGGTTTAGAACCTGGTAAAACACCCAGCTTAGACAGCGACGATTCGTTAGTTACCGATGACCTTGCTAATCATGGTTCTCGGCCGAATACCCCTCAACCTAAGGCTGGCAAGAAGACTAGGGGAAGGGTAAAGATCAATATGGAATTTATCGACAACAAGCTGAGGAGGTATACGACATTTAGCAAAAGAAAATCGGGAATTATGAAGAAGGTTTGTAGGTTAATTAATCGTTGCTCTTTGCATGACACATGAGCCTGCTCAAAGCTTACTAACATTTGCACGGACGGACGAAATAACGGTTTCAGTTCCCTTTGAAGGAAGCGTGCACTGCTGCGCTTTAAATACATCAATTGCTGCTGAAATTGGTCTCTAGTAACTTATTTTATTATCTTCATCTCACCCAGTCAGGGATTTTACAGTTTCACATGACTTTCGCTGTGCTATGGTGGCACTTATGTTTTGATTTTTGGTAATGTTTTTTACCTTTAAGAGAATTAGTATTGTTTTGAAACCAATTGTTTAATTTTTTTACAATAGTTGAAAGAACATTTGAAGGCAAGGTCTGTGGATAAATTTACATTTCTTCACAATTTATATATGTAAACACTGTTTTCTGCCCTTGTTACTTGTTTCTGTAATGGAAAATGTTGTTTTAAAATGTACTATTGCTATCTGCCTCAACCTTTATTGCTGCTCGCTTCCTTCACCTGTGTGCTTGTTTCACCTGCTCATCTGTATATGTATCGACCTTTCACCCATTGCTTGCCCACCATCATCTGTGTTATGTTGATGTCTATTGTGTGTTTTATCTTATTTTCGTTCTGTACGTTGTTACTGTGTTTTTTCCTTTTTGTTTTCCATACCCCTTGTTTCGCTTTATGGTTTAACAACTTCATTTGTGATTAACTCTAAAAAAGACTATTTTAACTGGTTTAAATGTGAACCAGTATTGTTGTGGTACATCACTAAAATAACCTTTATATGATTGGAAGAGAAAATAAATTTATAGTAATGGAGTGCAGTGGCCTATAAGTAAACACTACCGTAGCTTTTTTACTGTGTTAATCAATGTCTACTGTATTAAATTTTGTGAGACATAAGGAAACAACAACACACAAGGCAATTAAAAAAAGCATGCAAAACTTTCAGCAATATGTATTAAGTAGCCTATAAAATTTATGACATACTCTTTTAAGACTTGCAAAAGCATTGGTTATATTATATTCAAACCTAAAAAATTAGAATTCTTACAAGAAAACAAGGTAAGAACAGTCAGTAGTAGATAACATACTTTGCACTGTGCAATCAAGCTGTTATAACATATATGTGCATAGGAATATGCTATAGGTCATGATTGATTAATTTTAGTTGTTGCATCTGGCATTTAAATTAATATAAATAGCTGGCAGTAAACTGTATCACAGACATATTCCTTCACATATTTGGCGCATAAAGGCCAAAACAGATTTATTGGTTTTGATCTAAAATGCACTGCAAGTCGTCATACTTTCTCAAACAAACCTTAGACAAATTTTATAAAGAAAATTGTCTAAACAACAGCATGTTGGTTTTACTTACCTAAACAAATAAATTTTACGTACTGTATGTGGCAAATTGGTTTCATCAAGCAGACGGCTTTATTCAGCTTTTTTGAAAATTCTATATGCATAAAAATGAAGCAGTCTTAAACATATCTTTTGGTGCAAGATGCATTTCACATTGCAGTTGTATGGCAACACAGATTCATTGTTTGATCTACAAATCTGATTGTTTTTAGTGGTAGTTACATTGTGATTGAGTCAGGTTAAACATTTGTTTGCTATCATACAAGCAAGATTTTTATCTATAGCCCTCAACTGCAAAACTTCAAATCCTATGTTTAGGCAGTGGTTAGCAGTTTGTATAAGCGCATACAATAACTACCATGCAAAAAGCAGCTTAAGGAAAAAAGCTAGCAAGGTAAATCTGCTGATATTAAAAATCAAGATAAAATGAACAAGTTCTTATCGATATTAAAATGAACAGTTCTTACAAAAATCACAATGGTATGTGGACTGTCTTATACCTGGGTTTTCACTGTACAAATTTCTGTATAACATGACATTAAAGTTTTGGTAACAGCTTGAGTTACTTTAATAGAAACTTCCATTTTGATTTTATCCTCTATTGCATGACCACAAAAATTTAAAACTTCTTCTGAACTCAATTCCAACCTTGAATCTGAATATAAAGTAACAAATGTGTAAACTCCATTGGAAAACAGAAACCTTTAAGGCATAGAAGACATAGAGCATATTCTTCCATATAACAGTGTAGCATGATGTTTATTTAAATTGAATGTCGAACTTTTCATTTGTAAAATTATATTAACCCAAGCTGTGACTTTAAAACCATGCCTTTTTATAATAAGCAAACATACATAGAAGGAAGTGTAGTCATGGTGCCCTAAGTTGATTGCGTTGTGCATCAGTATCTAAATAATCTTCATATGGAGAAACAACTTATCAACTGTATTGCTAAAATAAATTTCACTTCTGGGAGAATGGTGATTTCAACTGGAACTTAGATTTTAATAATCTTTCCAAAATTTTTTCCAGCCTTGGTAAACAACCAGATTAAAATTCATCTTAACACACTGTAAACAAAGTCAGGACCAAAAAGTAAAAAAACGGCAGCCATTTCTGTTGTCGTGATTTCAAAAAGGCATTAGATCTGTTTGAAACACAACTGAATCTTCTGTCACAAATGCACTTGTGTTCATAAAACATTACTTATATGATCTGACTAGAAGGCCTACATATAAGAATTGCTATTGCTCAGAATGTATTTTGCAGGAAAATTTTTTGTTTCACTTTGAAATGAAAATTGTTATTGCAGGAAACATGTGTGATAGTTCCATAGAATTAATTTCGATTAAGTGGTATATGTGCAGTGGATGACAGTGCAGGCAAAAAAAGCAGTTAACAAACATTGCTGCTCACAAAGATCATCTGAACCGAGTTTGTGTTGGGCACTAATTAGATTGGCAGTATGATGATTTCATTGTAAAGCTGGGGCAGGGCTTCTTAAAACCTGCTATTCAACCTCTAGTGAATCTACAAAACAAAACTGAAATTTCTGAAAACATCCAACAACGCTACTTTGTCATGAAAGCTATTCAAAACATAAAAACCATCTGTCACACTGTAGGTTACTGACACAGATGAATTTAAGGGTTTTTTCATTAGCAGCTGTGTAATTTCATAGAAGCTAAGTGCTGGGTTTCTTACGTGTTCGTTCTGATACAGCTCAGTTATGTGCTGCAACGATAATTGCTAATGGCTTTGCTACTGACCTTAACTTTGTTTCAGGGTTCCCATGTGGTATTGAAAGTATTGTGTTTTGAAATCAGTTTAAGACCTTGAAGAAAAGTATTGAATTTGGTCAAAATGTACATAAAGTATTGAAAAAGTATGGAAATTCTAAATTCAGCCATTAGTTTATTCAAATTTTGTTTTTCACTGCTGATGACACTTTTGCAGATGTTTTTTCCAGTGTGTTCCATGAATAAAATTTTGGAAAAATGAAGCTAAATGATGGTATTAAAGTCTTTTAATGTGGTATTGAAACTGTATGGAAAATGGTTTCAAAAATGTGTAGGAACCCTGTTTACATTGTACAATTTCTTGTTTTGAGCAACACTACCAAAATGCTGGTAACTCAAAGGTGGCCTTTTTAAACAAAAAATACATCTTTCTACTATGCTGCTTAAAAAAGGAGGGTGTTGCCAACAGGAAAAATGTTAGAGAATGTCTTGTGCATCTTTGGCCCACGTCTATATGCAGTGACTTGCTGCTGATTGGTGATGTCTGTTTAAAAGGTTTCTTTATCTTGCTGATGCTTGCCAGGCTTGTATCTTCAGATGGAAATCGCCAATGCAAAATTTTGTGGCTTGTGTAAATTGCTTAGATTGCATGATTTCATATATTCGCGTCCAGGAAACCCATTTAGCGTCACCGTTCCATCGTATCGTACTCATTGCATATATTTCTGACTTCATGCACATGCACATGACGTGGTATTCATTAGTCGTCCAAATGCATTTGAGCAACAGCCTGAAGGCCTGGCTTTACGCTGCTCTCTAGTGATTTAACTGAATAATGCCTGTACCTACATAAAATAGACCAATTAGCACAACGCTTTTCAAAAACTATTGTTTTAGCTTCCTTTTTAAAATATCATTCCTGGGCAACTATAATAATTTTAGAAACTGCTCTGTTCATCCCTTTGGCGTTACGCTGTGATATGGATATACCGAATTACATGTTAATCATAGATTCTCGTGCCTGTACCAAAATTGATATTAACCCCCTTGCTGTTATCTTCTGTGCAGACAAGAACCTGTTCAAAGCTTTATAATAACTGAGTTCATGTTGTCCGTGCCCCTGCGCGCCTAATTGCATTTATGTTTGCTCATAGAAATTGTCAATGCGGCACTGCTTGTTTTTCAACCATTTTTCGTCACTCGTTCAAAAAAACGCGTAAACTGTTGATTTTTTCACAGGCTCATGAACTTGCTACACTCACCGGAACGCAAGTCATGCTGTTGGTTGCCAGCGAGACTGGACACGTGTATACGTTCGCCACCAGGAAATTGCAACCCATACTTTCAAGCGAAGCAGGTATACTACAAGCTGGCATGTTTTCGCCGGTCCAGTAAGATTTGTACGTAGATGTTTTGTTGAATGAGATATTTCTATGCTAAAATAAACATCCTCTGTTTTGTTGCTTGTGTGCCCAATTATATTGGCAGTTTTTGTGCTGAGTAACTGTTTAAACATTCTAGCTGGAGCAAAAGCTGAGTTGTGTGGATTTGCAAATAACTCGTTGAACACGATAAAGTTCCCTGAAGGAATTCCTAATGAACTACAGCTATTAAAGAGCTGATACCTACCTTGTAGGCAAAATATACACGCTGTAAGATCTTAGGTGTCTGATTTTTTGTTGGGAAAGAATTTCTTGTGATAGACAGCTATTTGCATTCACATTTGTTCAAGAATTGAAGCAAACTCGTTGAAATCGGCGCAGTTTCGCTCTGAAAGCATTTCTTGTACGAAAAGAGAACCTATTTTTAGCGATACATTCGCGTATCAAAGTATGACCGGAATTTTGACAAATCAACTCATTGAATCTCGATTGCCCTGTGTATGTGTCTGGTTAATTTGTTCGATGCCAGTCAAGCGCTTTTTCTTAAGCTAGCGCTGTTTCTGCCTGAACTGCGGTTATGAAGTTTCATGTGCAGCAGAAGGAAAAGTTTCGGAAAATTTTTAGGCTGTTGACACAGTCCGCGTCAGGGTGATAACCGTCAAATTATTATTATCGGATAAAACCTAGGTTAGTCCCAATAAACAACTCATTCAAAGAACATTTCTGACCCACTGTTGCAGACAGGCCACCCTTACTTTAGCCGCGACGATGTTCCTAAGTCTTGAGAAATGAGAAATTACGTTGGGTAAAGCTCCAACGCATCATAAAGTGAAAATCGCACACATTAAAAACCCATTAAAAAACGCTTCATGGCGTAGCAATGGCTGCTAACTTCGCTGCCTTCAAAATGAGATTTAAGCATATTTTACAAATCCCGTCCGGGCGCAGTTTAAGAGCTTCAACGCACCTGATAACAGGAGCAAAAAGTTCAGCTTTCACAGGCTCCTTCCTTGAGCGCCAGTTTGGCTGAAACTGTTGTCACGAATGTGATATTTGTCCAATTCTCACTCTGATTGCGAAAAAACTGCTGGCGTGCTTGGCATACAGCGTTCGCGTGACGTTACTACTATTAAGTGCTGAAGTTTTTATGTGGTGCACTTAATTTTCTTGGCGCCACATGTTTGGTAAAGACTAGAGCATAGGTTCTCAACCTTTCATCGTCCGTGGCTCCCCTACCGTTAAGCTCAACACCCGCGGCCCCTTGCCATTCAATAAAAGGTGTAGATATCGTTTTTTCGCGTTATTTACGTTGGGTATTCCATTTTCCACGCTGGCCAGGTAAGCCGGTGAAGGCCTCCGCCTCGTGGCTCTCAGAGCAATTCTCGTGGTCCTCTTTGGGGCCACCGATCCGCGGTTGAGCTTAGCTTTTTGTGTTTTCACATGAGAGCGAATTCTTGTAAAAAGCTACGAGCAGAAATGAAATAAAACTGGAACTTAACTCACAATTGGATTGAAATTTTAGAGACTTCCGAGTTGTTACTTGAAAATGCCTGCGAATTGGTAATGACCGTGACACACTTCACAACAGGTTGCGGAGTCGGTGGTAAAATATCCGACTTTCCAAAATTTACGACTCTGATCTTTCAAAAATGTCCGACTCCGACTCCCTAACATAAAGGGAATGAAATTTGGCTGTTAAAATCAATGATAATCGTGGGACACAGCAAGAAATATCTATTTCAACAAAAGTTTCAAAAGAAATTGAACCATTTCAACAGGAATTCCCAATTTAGGAGTGTGATGTAAAAAATATCCAGCTGGGCATCCGGAGTCGGACAAAAAAATCCGACTCCATCCAAAAACCTCCGACTCCGCAACTCTGCTTCACACAATCTGTAGATCGATCACCTAAACTACGTTCTCGCCCCAGCACTAGGTCGATTTTAAAGTTTTGTGCTCAAATGTTTGTTAGATTGCTAAAATCGCGTGCGAAAATATTTCCATGTAGTAATCAATATTTTACTGATTTGAGTTAAAAGCAAATGTTCACTCGTTCTATTAAGCAAAGTTTTGCTTATCACATTTTGAAGTTGTATTGCGATTTAGCTCGGTGCCAGATCCTCGCAATAGCTAATTGTGTTTCGGAGCGATGTTTTCATCTCCACGTTCACCGATGATGCCTTGGTTACGGAGGATCATTTAAATTACGCAGGCAAGCAGCTCATACAAACTTGCTTGAACTCGCCTGACCCGGGTGAGGTTACGCCAACGGGGAACGCGGCCCACGACGACCAGAGAATGAGCGCGCAGGGCTTCGAAGAACCCGAACTTTCATACGCACCTCCGGAAGACTCCAAGGTTTTGCATTTTCTTCGAGTTCGTTGGAGATTTTTGTTTTTCTGCCGTTCAGTCAGGTTTGTCTCGGACCATTTCACCACGCTGCACTGAATACAGGCAACTTGTGTTCAGCCCTGTAGCAAGGTTTTAAAGTTTGGGGGGAGATCTTTTTTTCGGGGTAAATATTTTTGTCTATATAATATGTTTTGAACAGATTTTTCTAGGCCCAACAAAATTAGGGGGCATTGCCCCCGAATACCCCCCGTGGCTACAGGCTTGCTTGTGTTACGGTAATGTCCGAGTGAAATGTCTGCTAACTTTGCACTGGGAACCAATTTGGAAAGTTCCTACGTGAAAACTCGCACGCAGCACCTGAAGTTCGTTTATTTGTTTTTCGTGTAGACGCCGATTAGTGACAGGAGTTGGCGCTGTAGTTGGGGGTGCGTTCAATGGTCGACATTGTTTTTTTTCATTTCTTTTGTTTTGTATTTTTTGTGAGGAAATCGCCAAGATTAACGTTTTAATCCCATTTGCAGGAAGCGGTGCTGGAGAAAACCTATCACATCCTGAACAGGATATCCTCACAGCAAGAAATTGACCACCCGTCCGTGTCCGAGCATCAGGTACCGATATTATGCTTCGTGCAGTCAATTTCAGTCGACTCAGCATCAGCATCTTGACTCAGCAGTATTGCGAAAGGTTGCCCGTTTGAATGACCTTCACGATGCCAGTACTTTGCTCTCTCGACAGGAAGTGCCTTTTCGTTGCTTATTTTTATGACCAGTCGCTCGTTGCTGGCCTGGCCTGGCCTCTAAAAGGCAAAAACAAATCGTCGCACGGAAAAACAGCCACGTAAGATAACCCATGGCGCAAGCGTAAGGTCCCTGGCCTTTTTGAGACTGATAAATAAGTTGCTGTCCGACCGCACTTTACCCGTAGAACGAAACAAGGGGGATTCGCTGACGCTGAAATAAATTTTGCCATCACGTGTGCTTACCCACCAAAGCGTGCTTCAGGGAACGATTTAAACAACCAAAAGTTCACACATTCGTGCCGTCGTGATTCCGCGCCACCCGAGAAGGATTTCGGTCACGTTGTCATTGGCTAAGCTCGCCATCGCGTCATCTGGGCAGCGTCAAGACCTTTTGCTGGCACTTCCTGCTTTGCCGCCTTCACCCTGGGGCGTCGTGGAACTGAATTGAATGAACAGGCGCAGTTGAGCTGGATGACAAGCCAATAGGCGTGAGCTCTCACCGAAACAATACACCAGTGATCGGATTACGAAGACTCTTTTGCTTTCCCGGTGATGGTTTAGCGTCCTTGACTTTACAGATTAAACAAACTGTTGTCAAGTCAAACAGAAAGTATGTTCAGTTTTAATAAAAAGGGCAGACTCTTATCTTTCGAAGCAGCTTTACTTGACGGAGCAGTCCGAATGAATTTTTAATGCACTAATGTGTTCCTAAAGAAAAAAGGCAGGTTGTTTTTCTACCTTCCTTTCGGAGTTCAATCTGTGAAAGCATTCGCTTATATTTTCCTGTTGGCCAAGTAAGCTGTCGCGGTAAACACCATTTTAAATTTCGAGATGAGGAAAACAAGCTGCTAAGCTGTATCGGAAGCAGCGCATTAAACTGGAATAAAATCATGAGACAGCTGAATGGAAGTTCTGCCCCATTGCTGTTAACCTTAGTTTGAGGCTTCTCTCCGTTGCTAAGCAACATGCACTTGATTTAAAAAATACGGTTCTCCAGCGGTGTCCCGAACCACAAGGAATGGATTTTCCACAGAACAAAATCTCCAACGATGCCTTGTTTTTAAACCATTTGTAGAAACATTGACGCAACCGTCGGGTGATTGCTTGAAATGCGGTCTTGTTTTTCAGGTTCGGTCTCACCTGCCCGTCAATTTCGTGT
>JGI24022J15233_10010225_pt1 | contig 10632 bp, 8 predicted proteins | sample Ectturendosymbi2_FD_15233 | JGI IMG/M metagenome (IMG submission 15233)
CGCAACCGACCAAGACGAAGGTGACAACGCGCGAGTGGTCTACTCCATTTCGTCAGGTACGACTTGACCAGCGTAACTTTTGCCGCTTCGGTTTGCCGACTGACAAACCATTCGGACTGCGCAAGTCTGAACGCTGCAAAGAACCTTAATGCGGTCTAGCAGTAAGCCTGAGTTGTAGAAATAACGGTTGAAATCTCGATGACTCGAAACAAAACGTGCTCGAGCAATTTTCGCTTCAAAAACCCGATAAGACGTTTTTCTTTCCCTTGTGCCTTTTCTCTATTCCATCTGTTGTTGATGACCGCTATCAGAAACCTTTTGCGTTTATTAAATTTCTTTTTACAAGCTGTGGTGCCGTTAAGTCGCTATCACGACGTTAGATGCCGACGCGGAAATACGGAAACGGTCGAAATGCGTCATGGATCAACAGCATCGTACATGTGCAGTTTCGAAAAGTAAAACTCGTGACGCGATCGATACTTAGCGTGACGACCATTACCAAAATTGTGACGCATCGACCATTCGTAGAATAGCTGGCCGTCTCTAGAGACACGACAATTGCTTGCTGATTGTTTCGCAACGATCTGACCACTTGAACTTAAAATGTGCTTCAGGCGTTCGCGTGCGAAAACCACCGTATGTCTTTTCATCACTGGGTGTCGTAACATCGACTTAGCTACTCCTACCTTATTTCGAGAGACATTAGTTTTGGCGTTTACAGCGTAGGTAAATGGTGGCCCCCATCAAAATCGCTGTCATCGCCTTCTTCGCGCAGTTTTGTCGTGGTTCTTCATCATCTTTTGCTTCCTAACGACAGCAAAAGTTTTCCATTAACAAAGTTCCAAAAGATTCAACTTCGTTTGCGCGCGTCGCCGGAGTCGGCGAACGCCTGTGGAATTCGTTTCATCTACCAGGCGCTGCTGTTTATGGCAGCTTCGACTGTACGCTGTCATTGACCTCCCGTTCCCAGGAGAACGCTTAGGTTTCCCTGCTTTGCGTGTGCATCGGTTTCCACTGCTCCTTGCTAGGGGAGCAAAGGTGAGATCGGTTGCAAACGCCAGCGAAGTCCATTAGATTGAGTTAGATCGCCCTGCTGTGGCGCAGAACTGGCGGCAAGTTAACTTGCGAACGGTAGTACGAGCTTTGCTTGCGCACGTGACGGCCACGGGTGTGCGTTCAAAGCAGCGTGTGGATAACTGTAGTTCGAAGGCATTTAGTCGCCACACGCTCGTCTGAGACGTCCTTTTTGTGAAGCATAAGGATTGAAAATAGTTAAAAAATTTCCTCAAAACTTTGTTTCAACCTTCAGAGCAACATGGACTTTGCTTTGTGATAGTTGGTTGACCCATTCGACGTTGGCTGATAATTGTTCAACCATTCTCTTTGCTCAACCACATTTTTTTCTGCATTTTCAAACGAGCTATTAAAATACCGCCGGAGATTCCCGAGTTTTTCGCCATTCTTTTCAAACGTATGTTTGCTGTGCTCTGGTTCCAGCTACCTGTTGATCATTGGAGAAGGTGCCTTGTTTTATTTTCGGTCAGTTGCTTTTGTATTGTCCNTCGTTAGGCAGTACATGTTGTCACCTGGTTTTTTCCGTGCTGAAGATCTAGAGACGTTCAACCTGCTTCTATTTTGAGAACGGTTTGGAATTGGTAAAAAGGAACATTCTTATCGATCGCCTCACCCACGTAGTCGTGAAAACTTGTCTCTTCGTTTGATGTTCTCCCAGCGATTGGCGCTGTTGGTGTTACATTTTCGTGCTGGGCTGACCACAGCGGCTTTTAACGAGATCCGAGCGTTTGCGACCGAATAGCACTCGCCTATTGTCGTGCGCGAATCCTTCGGCTTAATGCTCAGTGTGGCACTCAAGTCCGATTCGAGAGTAATCAGCCGAAACGTAGCTACATGCGCGCTTTCTTCACCCCAGTAACGTGACGCGTAGGTGTGCTTAGCAATTGGCTGTGTCCGAAAATGACGTCAGACATTCGTCTCGTTAACATCTTGTCGGGGAGCGTCCGTTTGATCCGCTCTAGAATGCAGTAAAAGTTTGTTCCTGTGCTTCCTTTTGAAACGAACTTCACTGCTAACACCGCGCGGCTTCCTTCTCGCCAACTGCTTTTCGCAAAAACCAGCCACGAAGAACAACGCTCTTTAGGCCTGTAGATTTCTGTTTTCTTGTGAAGCGTTAACGAAATTTGTTAGTTGTCATCACATCACTTCTGTCAGCGGGATAGATCAGGTATACATCGTCTGAAATGTCTTAGTTTTGTTTTTGGATTTAAACCAGGGTGTTCCAACCAACGGACCATGTGGTGGTTTCAAGGCGGCGGACGGAACTATTCGAAAAAAAAAGCGTTTTCAAAATCAATAGTACGTCGACTGCAAAGCTATTACTGTCAAAACATGTCACAGATATTGGTATTTTTTAATGAAGTGTGACTTTAAAGCAATGTGTGTTTGCCTTGTAACTGGCGTGAAACGAGTCAGGAGACCTTGCCAAGCTAACCAAGTAATGGACTATGTCCTTTTCATTCAAAAGCCATTTATGCCACGCAAGGTAAAAGGTTGGGAAACACTGCGTGCGAACGTACCGTCTACACATAGCATAGAGCAGTGCTTCCTGAATGTTTTTTGAAGCGACCCTAATTTGAAAATATCACCTTCTGTAAGTCCTCACGAGCCAAACGTACACAAAACCTGAGCCAGAAGGTATGTATACATAATCTTCTGTAAAACAAACATTAAATCATGAGAAGCAAAGAGTCTGCAATAAAAAGTTATTCATAAACATGTTTCAATGAATCATACCCTTGCATATTGTCTACAAACATTTGAAATCACAGCGTCTACGCCCATCCGATTAAAATACTTCGCTTTCAGTCCACTCATTGCACTGAATCCTGATTCACAATGCCAAGTTGCCGCAAATGGAATCAGCCGTTGAATGACATACTTGGATACGGTCGGATAAGCAGAATACATAGAAACACCAAAGTTCATATTTGCTGAAACGTTTGGGTAGTTTTCTTTGAAAGACGCGAAAGTAATGGGATTTGCTGTTTCAGCCATCGTATCCAGAAATTCTTCTGCAGCATGGAGAGGTTCACCAGGCAGATACGTGACTGCAAATAGATCGACCAATATTTTTCTTTTGTAGGTGTCAGAATGTCATGTATCACCATAACAACCCTCAAACTTTTTGATAAGCAGCTCAATGTGGCCAGTTATGGATTCTTGGGCGTCCACTTTATTGACGGAAGTACAGTTTTTTAATTCAGTGAACATGTCATACTCATCTCGATTAACGTAACTTTCCCACAAAATGAGTTTTTTTGTGGCAAGACATGATTTTTGCAGCGCAATCAAACACTCTAAAACCAAGACCTTGCATAAATCGATTCACACAGTTCAGAGAGTCAAATACATCAGCTAGGTGAGCAACATTTACAATACACTTTCCTGACTGAGGTTTTCAGCTAAGAACACATGTTTCTTTTTTATTCAGGAAAATAACATTTTCATCTCTTACCTCACAAACATAATTTAGGACTGACCGCCAGACAACCAGGGCACTTCAACAGCGGCCTTGCTTTGATAAATTTCACACATATTATAAAATAACGTAGTGTGTCATGCAGCTTTCTGATAATCTTGTTGCTGCCTGTACTTCTCTGTGGAGCAAACAATGCGTCCACTGTGAATTGGATGATTTTGTCTTGGACTGAATTTCCGATTTGTTACCAGTGCATGCTGCTGCATCATCGGCGCGAANCCCAGAACATTTCCCCCAAAGAATTGAATGTTCGCTGAAGTTGTCAAGGTTTTCGAAAATATCTTCACCGTTAGTATGCAAATGCAGAGATTTGTAGAATGTAGGTCTTCTGATACTTCATTGCTGCTGACATATCGAATGAAAAGAAAGCTGCGCAATATCTGTAAACCATAGGATGTAATAAAGTCAAAATTTTCGGGACAATCGTGCGTTTCATCCCCTGAAAGAATTGTTATATGCCATAAAAAGTTTGCAGCCTTTTACTCGTTGCTCCGTGCGTGACTGGAATACCGTAAAACATCTATTTCACCGCCATGGCGCTCTGTTTTTCAACCCTTCCTTTATAGTGGCGTTCTATTAGAGGGTGGCGCTCTATTTTTCGACCAGCTAGTCATAATTTTGAGATAAAATTTATTAATGAAAAGATAAAACATCTAACATATTTACATAATTAGCATTGCACTTTAGCGCTATCGACTAGGTCTTATTTTAAAGGTAGGGCTTACATTAAAATACTTGTGGAAATTCAGGGTAGGTCTTATTTTTAGGGTAGGTCGTATTTTTGGAGAAACACGGTAGAAACGAGATTTCAGCCGTAACTATTTCCGAATTAGTAGAAGAATTCATCAAATTGGCGTTCAATTAGAGGGTGGCGCTCTATTTTTCAACCCTTCCTTTATAGTGGCGTTCAAATAGAGGTTTTACGGTATATGAAGTCTTGCCGAGCGCCGCAAGTCTTCACTAAAGATCGTTTTCACCTAATCGCGCTGCCTGAGTGTCCCTCTAATGTCAGCTTTTCAAACTAACTGAAATGGAACACTCGAATGCCGAACGGCTGCTTTCAGGAAAGCGGCCTTTCAGTGGCGCCTTGCAACGAAGCCGGCGCTCGCAAACGCCCCGCAAGTTGCCTGCAAAGCGACCTCGTTCGTGTTTTGTCACGGTTCGGCGCATGGGCGGTCGGCATTCAAGGTGGAGTGCGTCCTTCGCGGTTCACCTCATGCAAACGACGGTTGACTCACTTTTGACAGGAAGATGGCTACTGCATTACATGCTCAATGAAAAACGAAGGACTGCGTTAGTGGTTTTGCTAAAACAGTTTTTGTTGACACTTCTTGATCACTTTTCCGCTTCAAATATTTGGCCTTTAATTGACTGAACGGCGCACCTTTGCCTTATATTTTCACGACGTGGGGTGTGACACCCACTTGACCGCTCTTGTTGTGGGCATTGCCTGCGTAACACGGCAACCAAGCTCGCAAGGCTACCAGTGCTAGTCAGCGTGCCGTTTGAGTGAAGTGTGATACCATGACGGTTTCATGTGTTTTTTGTCTCCAGAAAGACATTTTCTTGCAACGTCGTTGATTATTATTCAGGGGATATTGCAAGACCTGCTTTTATCCGAAAAAAAAACGATAACAAAATTTTTTCACGTGTGTAAAACTATCAAATGTACTGCGACGGAACGCGTTGCCTGCGGAAGCATTTCATTTAAACGCATTGCCATTCCTCAAACAAGTCAGCTAACTATTTTTGTCTAATTGCTGAGCTGATGGATGTTGGCACGACACCAGAGGGTCAACTTGTGTATAACCTGACTCCGGTTCCCAAATGAAGTGTCTGCATCCAGTGCAGTGAATATCTACTGTATGGGGGAGACACAGCTTAGCAGCGGTTGACCCCAAACCGTTGGCAGATTGAGCAATTGACTTCTTTCGCACAGTGTCCTCAGGAAAGGTAAACAAGCAGTCGGATCAGCGACTCGGCACACACAACAGCGACCTCCCATCGGCACAGCAAGCAGTGTTGGCCTAGCTCTTCAAGGGGTGGCAGTGCCGCAGCATTAAATATTGACAAATCCCGCACATTTGTCTTTTTCGATAACCGGTCACGTGGTTCGCTGCATAATGCGACGCTAAGCTGTTTCGGTAGTTTATGATCAACTACTACCCGCTATTTGCGCTTGTAATGAAGTGGCGGTGCATGTTTCTCCGTAGCTTCGCGTTATCTCGAGTAACGTTGACTAAAGCTACGCTCAAACAAGTTTCAAAAACGCTTTCAGCGTGTAAACAATAAAGAATTAGCAGCAAACGTCACAACATGTTGCATTTGTTATATGGCATAAGCCGTTTATCTCAAAACTGCTGTGAAAGATAATTTATCTGACTTCCTGCATTTCCGTCAGGCAAACAAGACCTNCCAGTTTTGCTAATTGCCCCGAGCTTCCCCTTACAAGCCTGCAATGCGTCAATCATAGCACTGCTGTTAGCTTGGTATACTACAACAACTTGTTCCCTTTTGTGCTTCTCGAGTTGATACACAGTTGATCGAGGTAGAAGTTTAACGTCACGATGAATCGCTCTGTGCAAGGCTTGTAGAAGACACTCGGTCCATATGAGCGATGACACGACCACCGCTGAAGCTATGCCGCTGACAAACAGTTTGCTCCGACGCTAGTGTCATAACGCATATGATTGACGCCTTGGTTGAAGTCGACCAAATATGCCGATGAAGGTATATCTACGAGTTGTCCACGTTCTTATTTGGTGTTGTTTCAGAAATATCAACGCAGTGATCAAGATTGTTTGTTGCTTTGTTAAACCGTAGGTAGTCGGGATCATATGCGTATGAAAAGGCGGTGCTGAAATGGCTTAAACAGAGACGGCCTGAGAACTGAACTCAAATCACAAGTTTTCGCATCATGGGTTCAGTATATGGGTCTAGTGTGGTAGTTGCCTGGTGCTTGTAGCAATTAATCAAGATCGATTACGAAAACGTCACAATGTAACTGTAGATAGTTGCGGACACGAATGTTTTTACCTTCGCACACACGTTTACCTGAAGAAGAACCAGCAGCGGGAGTTTCACCATGAAAGAGCAAAAGAAAACTTATTTTTCTCCTTTTCTTCTTTTACATCGCCATTTGGACCGAAGCGAGGCAAATGCAGATTTAGGGAGTATCGGACAGTTACAGCGAAATCTGCGATGAAGTTGTCTCGCTGTCGCCAGAAGTGCCGCTTGGGGACGATCGTGCAAGCAAGCTCTTCCGCGCCAGCAGTTGTTTGAGGTCGGAATCCTCCCCCTTCCATCGCTTCTGTGTACACTGCAACACTCGGTCCGTTGGGGTTGTTTATGTGCGGGGCCGCATCGCGTGCGCCACGGCGGTTCTATTCGCAGGATCGGTCTTTGTTCAGCGATCTCAGACTGTCGTCGCGAGGTCAGGGCGGTTTCATTGCTGCCACTTCGGGAAAGCGAATTTGTCGCGGGTCGTCATAGGTGATTAGGCACGTGAAACTCTCCGGCCGTCTGTGACAGACAAAAATGCCTTGCATAGTTTGTCGTCGCTTTGTGCGCCCGGCCAGCATCCCCCAAGACCACAGATATTGTCCTTAAAGTTTTGCTCGAATTATTTTCATTGCACGACTTAGCGCCCGCACCTAGCAAAGCCTTCATGCGGAAAATCATGCTCTCCGCATGCCGTGAAGGTTCTAAAGCTAGAACAAACGAAAAATTCAATATCTACTTAGTATTGAACGGCGCACCTTATGTATCATACTGCTTGTTTATATCACTACGTATGTATAGGCTTTTGGGATCTACCGCTGCGGCGTTCAGTTTGTTGCTTAGCCCTAGTGCAGTGGTTCCCAAACTGTGGTACACGAAGGTCTTCAAGGTGGTACGCGAGTAGGCGTACTTTCTGTTTTTCTTCACAAAAAGTATATATTAACTTTCTTTCTGTTTTTCACAAAAGTTTTTACTTACCGCGTTCTGTTAGTAATTTCCTGAGTTTTTGTACTTCCCTTGCAGTTTTCTAAAAATGGCCAGAATAATTTCTCACGGCCATTTTGTTCATGTCGCATTTGTCTCAATTCTGGTTTTCCAAACTTTTGATCGTATGATGTTTGGTAAATAGGGTTTTCCTTGAACAAGGTAGCACGTGGTCACAGTACGGGACCCAAAAATAGTACGCGAACAGAAAAACTTTGGGAACCCCACTGCCCCAGTGGAAGTTCCCACTGCCCCAGTGGAAGCGCTATCGAAAGCGGGCCGCAGTTGGATCGCCAGCTCGTGTAGTCCCAAAGGCTAAATAAGTTCTCAGGCTTGCGTGGTCAGTTTTTCACCCGAGATATAGGTGTTGTGAGGCCGAATCTTAGAAGCATCGGCTTTCGAGCTCTTGCACGCATTATGCGCGGCACATCTTCAGAATGAACGAAGGCTTTTGCGGAATGTAACCTGTGCTTGCCAATTTTAGGCAACGACAATGGGTTGTGGAAGATGAACCCGAGCACCGGTGAGATATCGGCCACAAGGCGTGTGGTGGGGGAGGATGGCCGTGCCTTGATGAGCTCCACGCTCACTGTCCAAGCAACGGATTGCGCTCGGGCGCCTCGTAGCGACAGCGCTCAAGTCGTGATCGAGATTGCGACGTCGCAAGACGCTCCGCCGTTGTTTGAGATGGACCTTTACACGGTCGAAGTGGCTGAAAACATTCCTCTCGGCAGGTATGGGGAGTGAACTAAAAGCGCGCCTTGTCGCTGTGCTGTCGAATGTTTGGAATAGTCTTTTAGATTTTCTTAGTCTGGCTTAATACGACCTGAAGATGCCTGCTCATTAAGCAAAATATATACTCTGTAAACATCAATACTGTCTGATTCTATGCTGTCAAAGGATTTCTTTCGATGGCTACTGTTATTTTTGGTAACTTTTATCTTTGCGAAACGTGCTGAACCGAACATCGAAAGAGCAGTTTTGGAGAAACTGCTCTTTGATTTTCAATTTGCTTAACGATGCATGGAAGTTCATTTGTTGTATCGCCTTGGTGCGTTTGCTCGGGTTTAATCTTCACAGTTAGGCATCTTATCCTGTGCAAGTTAATTGGTTCGTCGGCCTTCATTTGCTAATACAATTGTTCCCGAGCTTCGTTGATTTCATGTATTTTAATTGCGTAAACTTTGATCTTAGGTTTATCGTGATGGTAGCTGCCAAGTCTGTCACTGGGATAACGTACGAAATCACCTCCGGAAACATCGGTAACAAGTTTTCACTGAACTTTCACTCGGGCGTGGTATCCTTGGCAAGCTGCCTGGACCGGGAAACGGTTGCCTCGTACAACCTCACTGTCACTGCCACAACGGCTGAAGGGCAGACCGCCGACGCCAGTGTGGTGATCACCGTGCTTGATTATAACGATAACCGGTAAGTTGGTGTAATTTTATAAAATACCCAACCAGCGCAAGTAGAAACAACCCCTTCTGGTAAAAATGGAGTCATGAAGATAGAAATTTTGAAGGGATTCACTACAGCCCAGCTTACTACAGTATGAATAAGTGAGAAAGTCGTAATAGGATGGGTAAAACGTTACGATGCTTAAAGCGTAAGGAAAGCTGGTCTTCTTGACTCATATACCTTAGCCTCAGAAGCAAATAAAACAAATCAAAATTACCGGTTTATGTAGAATATCTTAAAAATTTCTTAAAATCTTTCCAAACCAAAAGTGGCAAGGCGTGGTTTACAAACGCGATAGTCGAGTGAAGATTTCGCGAAGGATGTCGACAAACAAACCCGGGTTAAAGTGAAAAATTTAAGCATTAGAGAGGCCGTTGTCTCATAGCAAAGAACGCTCCGATTCATTCGCTTCGCCTCATAGTGTGATAAATCAACCCCATTCGTTAACCAGAAAGTTTTGTTGAAACTTCTTCCTGTCGACGTGGTGTTCTTCCGCGCAGACCAATATTTGAACGCTTCGAATACGTCGGAAAAATAGCAGACGGCAACAGCCAAGTGATCGATTCCAGTACTGACAAACCGTTGGTGGTCCGGGCGTCCGACGCAGATGTCGGGTACAACTCCCGGCTCGTCTACAGCATGCATGAGCCGACTGAAGCAATCAGATCTCGCTTTACTATCGACGCAAGCACTGGTGCGATTCGTGCTATATCCGCCAGCGAGCTGCTGCTCGATAAAGACGCCAACGCTCTTTTCTCCTTCCAGGTGCTTGTCGAATGTGCGGTGGTGGATTTAAGCAGTATCGTTTTATGGCAATATTTTTTGGCTACGAAGCATGTTTTGTTCGTACTGAAAACTGTAAGGAAAAAATCAAAAGCGCCGCCAAGACTTGGCTCAATCCTGCAAGATATGGAAACAGCTTGGTTGCATTTCCTGGCTCTCACAATTAGCATAAAATTTTGACACCCAACTGAAAAAGTACGAGCGTCTCGGGGAAAACAGATTGTGATCATTGAGATGGTCGGGCCAGCACTTATTTTTTGGTTTGCAACATTTTCATAAACGGGCATTGCTCATTTTCACCAATATTTTAACATTGAAATAATACCACTGACTCTGCAGTCACCACACTGCTTTGGCATTTTAAAACAGCCCTGCTTTCTTGGTTTCTTTCGCGACTTTGCGATGGTCTAAGACTGTGGTTATGCAGTCGTTATGCCAGAGATGGAAAAACAAATCATTCATTACCTTTGTAAATCACGGAGGATGGTGATAAATTAATGATAATTCACTGATAATTTATACTGATAATTTAGCACTTCCCTTTTTCGTAACTTCGATTGTTCTTCCACCTGTTAATCGTCTAAGACCCCCTGCTTTGCGCGTTGCTGTTTCACACGCAGAACGCTTCGTCGCAGCTAGAGGTTGCCGACTGCGGTGTTAGCAGATAGCAGCACTCGCCGAACACGAAACTGCAAATGGGCGGTCGCTTATTCTCTGACTGCTGACGATCCTATCAGGGAAAGCTCGTGTGTAAATGTCTGCTCGCAGTCGTCTTACCCTCCCCGCCTTCGAGCAATTTCACCTTATCCCGTTTCAGGTAAAAGTGGTCGATTCCGGGATTCCGTCGCTCG
>JGI24022J15233_10010228_pt1 | contig 10631 bp, 6 predicted proteins | sample Ectturendosymbi2_FD_15233 | JGI IMG/M metagenome (IMG submission 15233)
TATTGATTAGAAGAATGTTCCTTTGAAAAAAGTCAAAATTTTGAAATCGCAATTTGAATGTAACTTCAAAATGAACTAGTTTATTCATTATCTTTGCAATTTATGGGAAAATGGTGTAAAAAACAGTTTTTCAGTAATAACTTTTTTTAGAATGAAGTAAGACAAAATTTTTCTCTTATCACTAAGAGAAACTTGTGTCTTCCGCATCTTTTGAGCCCAAAATCAGTTTTCTATCTCGCCTAGACGTTGAGTTATGATGAATTCATGAAATTTGACCCCCGCATGACCCTGAGGGTGAGGTAGCAAGCAGGTTTTTGGGGTCAACCACCTAATATCAATTTTCAAGTTAGTTTCGGCCATGTTTCCAACTTTTTAGACCGCCCCAAAGTTGGAATTGCACAATTTTGAAAACTCACTCCACCCTTAGACCCAGGCCTGCACATTACCCCCATTCACTCCCTTTTCCTAGTCATTGCAAGCTTTATGACAATTGAACATTTGCTTCAGTTCCACATAGAATTCACTTCAACAGTTTTCAAATAACAGTTTTCAGTTTCACCAACAAGCACTATATGGTTGCTTGGTGGCAAAGAGTCTTCAAGAAGCAAAATAAGTGTTTCAATACATGCTACAAATGAACAATGGACATTTCATGCAGGGAAGGTTATAGCTACTACCTGTATCTCCTTCACACAAATAATTTTACTTTTAGAAAAAGCTGCGTAAAAATACTTCAGAATTAACAGATGCACACAAAGTGTTGTACAGCTTTTCTCAAAAACTCTGACAACGCATGAAAATACCCTTTCAGATGAGGCAGGTGAAGCAGGAATTGACAAAACCCATTGGGCCAACTTTGAAAGTATGGGTTGTATTGTTTGTTGCTCCTCCCAATAATTTGAAATATTAATCCCACCTAAATATTATTTTTGTGAAGCATTTCTATCACCTGAAAAATATGCAAAAACGTATTTTACCATACTGCATCTGCATAGTCATTAAGTTCAAGAGCATGATCAGATCCCAAGCCTGTTATAGAATTTTTGGATGGTTATCTCTCTACAACAGTTTTTTTAAAGGAAAATGTTAGGCACCTGGTATGGACCTGTAGGAACTCGATTTCTCTGATACTACGGACCTGCTTTTCAATTCTAGGGCCCCGAATCGGGTCCATAAAATACCTTGGAAAAACCTGCTCTTTAGTATAGTCTATCGCCGCTAATGTTATACATTTTGTATGAAGATATTCTGCTTGTTCTGACTAAAATTACCTACTGCAACGTACGCACAACAAACAATACTGAGAAAGCTCGCGGGCCGTAAAAATTCTATCCGCAGGCCACATGTAGCGCGGGCCTGTAGTTGGACCACACTGTTTTGGAACATAAGAACCTGTTAGTGGTCAAACGCGATGTTTTGCAAAAAAAATATCAGCCTGTCGCATACTAGCTACTGATTAGTCGGCTACCACATGATAGCGCATGCACGGCAAAAGCAGGAAGAATATCAGCAAATCCTGCTTGCTTTATAATGGACCATTGTCGGCGCTGAATGTGGTCCAATATTGCCATCAGGCACGCGGCAATTACGCGGTCACAATTTTTATCTACACACGGGGTGAAATAATCCGAAACGCGACCGCATCAGCCTGCTCACACTACTTCCGCAAACTGCTCGTGCAAATGCTTGCGCAAACTATTCCCCGTTAGGAGCATTATGAGTATTTGTATTCGTAGCAGTTTTAGCTTTGAATTGTCAACGCAATGTCTTGTTTTTATAAAGGTAGAGCGTCTTCACAGAGACGTAGCCAGCAAAGTTCAACCAGAACTGCGACGTCTGTGACAACGCCAAGAACTACAAGTACTGTTACACCAAGGTAGTTTTTTTAATTAAATCTTCTTACAGTAGTAACTAGCAATTGCTTCGTGGTTTGTTGCTGAAGTGGTTTTCAGGGGTAGGCAACCTACGGTACGCGTGGCAGACTTGCCACGCCAAGCAATTTCCAATTGCATGCAAACACTCAAATTTTACACAGGGTTGCGGGGGCGGAGCTAAAATGTCCGACCCCTAGCTTCCACAATTTTCCGACTCCGACCTCTCCAAAATCTCCGACTGCTTAACATGCCATGAATGAAGGTTGGCTGTCAACAGTGGCAAAGATACGAGCTAAAAATATTTTAGAAATTGGCACTTTGTTATGGTCGCTGGATACGTGAGTTAAGGCTTTGGATTAATCAATATATGTACATAAAATTCCTACTACAGCAACTCTGATAAAGCAATCGGTCGGAACCATCCACGGCACTGACAGTAATCTGCTCACTAAAACATAACTACCGCATTTGCTCTTACATCACCCGCTCCCGGCCGAACATTATCCTTTTAAAGTTACCGCATGAAACGCTCGTCTCCTCCCACCATTCCTCTCAGTTCTACTCCCCGGAAGCACGCTTGGAGGTTAGCGATAGCACATACACAAACGAATACAGTTACGGTACGCGACGCATGTTCGCTTGGGTATGCGTGCTCTTTCACGGTTATCCGTTATCACTCAGAACCATCTGGGCAATGTTGATTGAGCAATGACGCGTAAAGCGGTTGTGTGTAAGCACCAAGCAACGCGCACTGTTGCTTAAGAGAAAGCGTTCTTCATGTGATCCTGGGTTCTTCTCGCTGAAGGTAGCAAATTTTGTAACAACTAGCAATCAATGGAAATCGTGGTGCACAGCAAGAATTCTGTTTCAATAAACGTGCCGAAAGAAATTGTACCATTTCAACAGGCACGAGTTCGGACTCCTAACATAGGAATGCGATGTAAAAAATGATTCAGTTGGACTGTCGGAGTCGGATAAAAAATCCGACTCCAATTCTAGCGTTGTTAGGAATCCGACACCGCAACCCTGGTTTAACGCATCAATTTTGTTGTGATTCACACAGAAGGTAAACTCAGGAGTATATCGAGGTTAGACGGCGTCCGGGGCAAGAAACAAATTTGGTGTCCGCATGTTCGAACCTAAGATCTTTTAGGAGTAAATATACCGTGCTGAAGAAAGCTTGCGACATTGTTGGGACTTTTCGGCGCTCGGGGCGCTATGCCCCCTCTCCTCGCTGCGCCGCTGGGTATATTGACCTTGATTTGTATAAACATACGTACATTGTTGTTGGCAAACTCAATGATGTGAAACCTTCAGGCGGCACACAGTTAACAGAAGGTTCCCAACCCCTGTTAGGAAGCAGTGCTCCGGCTAGGGTTGCGAGAATTTTACTTGAACGAAAAAGCGAATTTCAGACCAAAGATTGTGGTATTTATTTAAATAAAGACAAACTGAATCAGAGAAACAATCCATGTGTTTGTTACCAAACAGATGTGTTGCGCAAACAATGAACTACCCAATAGTCCTCGGCAAATTGCACTACACGCCAATACGTAATGGTAATTTGTTTCAGCTCGACTGCGGCAAGAACTGCACAGCCTGCTGTACAGTTAAGCCAGCTTCAAGATATACTGTCTCAAATGGGAACCAAGCCAGAACCGAAAGAAAGTGGGTGATTTTTCTTGCAGTACTTATGAATGTAGCTTTTTCGTTAAAATTAATGCGTTGCTTACTTCCGTCGTACTTACCTGTGAATACAGCAGCTACGTTGTGTCCAGACAGTTGGTAGGAGGCTCACTGCGTAATATGTGCAAGATCCAGTGGCAATCAAGCACAAGGTATTTTCGTGCTCCAGTATAAGTCACAGCTGTAGAAAACATTTCAAACGTCGATGTACTTTCAAACTTTACCAGCGAAACTGTATTATCGAGTGAAGAATGAAGGTTCAGAGAAACGCATTATAAGGCAGTTGGGCATTTGCCCTACCGTCACATAATAATGCTAACATATCGCGATTTATCCTGGAAGGTTGCTAGTAATTGTTACAATATAAAATGAACTTAAACAATGATGCACGTGCTCTATTCCGGCAGGTTGGTATAAAACAAGTCTATTTCTTCATTTGAACCGACGAGCGGCAGCCCCCGTTAGTTTTGCCCATACCTAAGAAATCAACGTCGAAGTACCTCAAAACGTTGGTGTGGAGTGATGAGCAGTGGTAACAATTAGGCTACAGTAGAGTGGTATATAAAGGTTTAAACGTCGAGTTTAAGTTGTTGCGGATTTCGTGCCTGAATTTTTTACCGTACCGACAAAAAAGCGAAGAATCACTTGAAACTTGGTAAGTATTGCATTTTCTCCCTCTAACCAAGCATGTCAACGGCAGTTAGAGACTTACAGTTTAACTACAGTAACCACTTATTAGCATTAATTTTAAAAAATGCTTTGCCTGTCTTTCTGTTGTAGCTATCAATCTGGCTGATGCCATCACGCCAGAAGCCATGATTCCAATCCTCTCCGACCCAAAGGTACCTGCTGTGAAGGTAATTGACTCGAGTCCTACAGTGGTCATGAACGTAATTGTTTTTATAGGTCCAAGAACGGCTCAAAGCCTTTTTACCGCAAGGAGAGTCCTTTAATTCAACGGAGGAGGAACTTCGTTCGACAGCGCATTCTCCACACTTCCGGCAAGCCATAAGCTCTTTCGGTGCTGCTCTGGCTTCAGGCCAACTTGGTTCTTTGCTCGCCCAGTTTGGATTACCTGAAGCGGCACTAGCTGCCGCTAATAAAGGAGGTACAGTGTTATTGTTTGAACCGGCTTGATGTTGCCCCATTACTGTGCTTATTCTTCTTAAAGGTTCTCTGCAGATCCTTGAAATAGCTTCAAAGTGATATTAAGCAATGTCAAAACTAGAGCTCGACCTATAAGGCTTTTTTGAGCTGATACAGATGTTTTTCATTCTTCATTGCCGATAAGTGATGTCGATATTTTTGCATTACCCAAAACACTGTTGAAAGACCTTACAGTGCATTTTTTCGTTCAGCGTGTAGGCCACATAGAAGAAATAATTACACAAGTTACGGATGAAAGAGCAAGATTGTCATTTTTATAAGTTAGGAACACAAATAGGCAGTGTCTATTGTACCTCATGAGACAAAAGCACTGCTGGGGCTATTTTGCCTTTAGCCAAACACAACTTGTTGAAGTGATCACATGGCAAGCACGGAACACAATACCTGCTTAGTTGACCGTGATGTCTGTTACGGCTCAATCTGATGGACAAGTAGCGTCATGCTTTCAGTGCTGGCAAGCTGTTAGCAGACAAGCTGTGAACTGTAGGCTAAACCAGTGTTGCCAGATGGTTGTCACCTGAATATGCTAAATCAGTGGTTCTTGACCGGGGAGGCGTGCCTCCCCAGGGGGGGTCAATAGGTTTCAAGGGGGACGAGAGCCCTTAAGCGCTCTGTAACATGGAAAGTTTGATAAAGAAATTAACCAATGAATGCATTTGCTTACACAGTTTATTTATATATTCAAGGCGGCAACGTGTTGTCATGCAACTTCGTTGATGCATGTAACTCTATCTCGCTGATAAATTGCAAACTGATTTCTCAGCCCGGAGTTTGAAATTACTATTGTTTATACACCTCTTCATCACCAAATCATATCAATGACGAGGTAAATAAACGCAATCCTGAAAAGAGTGTCTCAGTATGGGGATCAAAGCCTTATGCCCTCAACAGGCAATCAATATTCTGAACAGTCATATGTAATATTTATTGTGCTGAAGAAATGTTAGCTAATTGCAGTAAAGTTCCAAAAGCAAATTGCTATTCCTGCCACTACGTGTGGAAGGTGTTGTTCAGCGTCTACGTCTTCAATTTTTTTTTTATATACGTTCTTAACTTATTCTTCTTACACAATCATCCTAATAGCTAATATTTTTTCTTATCTGGCATAGATGGGTGCGTTTATGTTGGTCCAGGGTTTTTTTAAGGCGTTTTAGGGACCCGATTCGGGTCCCTAGAATTTCAAATCGGGTCCCTAGCATCACAGAAAATTATCATCGGGTCCCTAGAATCAGAGAAATCGGGTACCTAATATTTTCCGTAAAAAAAAACCTGGTTAGTCACAGTCACAATCGCAATCAATCTGGAAAAGAAGTAAACGATGAGATTAAGATCTAAGATACTACATTGCCGGAAATAGGTCAAGTCTCGAGAAAGGAGAGGGTAAAGAGGCAATTCAATAAGTAGCATTTAGCTTAGCCTTCCACATTTAGCAATCTTCACTGTAATGTGTTGCACTGAAAATACAACAACGTACTTAAACGTTTACCGGTAGTCACATTATGAAAACCAAAAAATCACTCCAATTTAGACAGTTAAATGCGCCCTGAACACAGCATGCTAAGGACAAAATAGCAATATGGAACTGATTCAGACATTGATACCACAGGCTATATCATCAACTACCAAGGAATGTATATAAATGTAAATTTCCAATGACAAATGACTTACCATCTCAAGAAGAAAATCTTACGAAATCTAGGAGTGCCTTACTGGACTGCATTAGTGAATTATGTAGTGCAACAGATATTCCAGTTGCTACTGTTCATGAAAACTTCACTTCACAGCATCAAATTGGAGCATTAAAATTTGGCAGGATGCAACATGTGAAGTTCACTGCATGAAACAAATGGAAAATATGAAAACTTAAACAGTATGAAATCACAGCTACATTACGACCACACAACACATTGTAACTGCATTTACGTGGTTAATTATGTTCATGAACACTTCACAGATCAGGAGCGTAAACAGCGGGGGGGCATAATTCCCCGGGCGCCGAATCACTGCGGGTGCGTCGAAAAGTCCCAGCGATGTCACAAGTACTTTCTTCAATACAGCACATTTGCTACCGAAAGATCTCAGGTTCGATCATGGGGGCTCCAAACTTCTGCCCCGGGTGCAATCTAACCTTGTTACGCCACTGCAACAGATCCACAATTGTGAACGTCACATCATCAAGCAACCTTGAAACACGTAAAGTTACGGCATATCACAGCTGTACTACATATTGCCCCAAAACAATTCGCAGCTGCACAAAGTACTACTTCAAATGAAAACGTCACAGTATTCACAGCTGCGTTTAGATGCTACTTCCCATGAAAGCGTGACAACAAACGGGGCCGTGACCACTTCACAGTATCATATCTCATCATTTACAGCTATATTTTAAATGCTATAGCTGAAAAACACTACAGCAAGGGTGGCGAACCCGCGGCTCGCGAGTCGCATGCGGCTCTTACTTAATTACCAGAAGTCCCACTATATAACATGCATAACAATAAATGGCTTTTAAAGTTCTGTCATTGTCATATTGGTATGTGATACTGTATTTACATTGAATCCAGCTGAGCAAAAGGTTTGTGTGGGTGAGGAAGAGAGGGGTGATGTTCATGTGTGTCAATGTGTATGACGTAGCTCTTTGCCGTAACACAGTAAGAAATGTGGCACTTGGTCTCTGACTGGTTGGCCACTGCTGATTTACAACATCAGCAATTTGATGTTTAAAAAAGTAGGGTTGGTGACCTACCATTGTAATGGCAGGTTACCACTACATGTTCCTATTTTTTAAAAAATTTCTAACTCTACCCAAATTTGAATGAGCTTGTTTCAATGGTCCAAATTTGATTTGCGCTGTTAGAATTTACCCAGATGTTTATAATATATGCAAAGCTGAATGAACCTCTTCTAATTTACCCAGATGCTTCTAATTGTATCGACATTTGAATGAAGCTGTTTCAGTTACCCAGTTTGATTGTGGCTGTTGGAATTTATCCTAATATTTCTAATGTATCTAAATTTCAATGAAGCTGTTGTAAATTGTCTAAAGTTGATCTAGTCGGTTCGAATTCACCGAAATGCTTCCAATTTATAGAAATACAGTATTTCTGAATTTACCCAAGTTCGAATTAAAATGTTTGAATCTACCAAATTTGATTGAGGTTGTTAAAGTCTACACAAATGATTCTAATTTTACCCAAATGTGAATAAAGCTCTTCTTATTCACCCAGACGTTTCTAAATGTACTCCAATTTTAATAGAGTTTTTTTTATATAGCCCAAATTTAAATAAGGCTGTTATAAATTGCCGAAATTAGATTTGGGTGCTTGGTTCCACCTAAATTTGAATGAAGCTTTTCTAATTTGGCCAGATTTAATCGAGGCTGTTAAACCTTACCGAAATGTTTAAAAATTAGATTTTACCCAAAATTTTATTGAATTTTTCTAATTTGCCCAATTTTGATGAAGGCTGTTGGAACTACCAACTGCTTCCAGTATGCACAATTGTGAATGGAGCAGTCTTAATGTGACCAAATGTTGAAATTCTTTGTCCGAATAATCGCCGATTCTCCAACGTTGGCGAGGCGACCGCAGCCCCATGCCGTACGCTTATGGATATGGTACATCGGCAACATCACCATATCAGCCGATATATATCGGCATGCTGACGGATCGGTCGAGCTCTAGTCAAAACCAATTGTGCAAATGTGATAGGTTCTTTAGTTTGTCTTGGTGTGGAGGACTGCTGTTGAGCTAATATTCTTTGAAAAGAAAGAGTTGCTTCTTGCTTAGTAGGCAGTATTTATTTGTAAACGATTGAAACGTGACACATTTGGATCAACTGAGTGATGAACGAAGGGGTCAAATTTCAGCGAATAAACATCAAAATGTCATAAGGTGCTAAGTTATGAAAATGCTGTCTTCTCATTTTAAATTGGCGTAGATGGCTTCAGCTGATTATCTCTCAGTTTCGCGGGGTTGAAGATTTCTTCAAGTAATGTATAGTTCGCCTTCTGTCACGAACATTTCTTTCTCTTTTGTAAGTGGTTTTGTGGGGAAATTACGACGACTCAATCACTTTTGTTTGAATTTTGCGCGATATGATTTTGGGTTATGTGAACCGTGATTAAAGAGTTTCAGCAGCAAGCAGCGCATACTTCATAAGTTTTGCAACATACCGCGGCATTACTAGTGTCAGCGCCTACGTACCAAGCAGGTCTTTGCATCTGCGAAGATAATCCAATTCTGATTGAAGTATCTGCTCTCGTTCCTCATTGTTACCTCACAGTATATTAATGGGGTTATTACTTTCAGATGTTGAAGGATTTGCAAAAGCAATGCAAGAAGAGTCAGGCAAACCACCGTCCAAAGACGAAAATATGTCAGTGGATTGAGGTTTTTCTTCTCCAACATGTGACCAATGTAAAACGACGTCATCGATTAACAAAACTTACAAATAAAACAGTGATCGCAAGTGAAAACGTGAAAAACGTCTGCCTACTACAATCTGGCTACTGATGCATGGCAAGTCGTCACTTAATCGTCACCGTTCTCATGCAGACAATCATTTCGGACAAACTCTCAACTGAAACCAGTTTAAGCCGCTGAATCTGCCGAGATTACTGTGATTGTTAAGTTTCAGGAGGCATTTTGACATTTTCATGCTGCAGTCGCAATTGTTCAGGCAAGCAGCCAATTAGCTTCACTTGGCGCACCTGAAAGCGCTCTGGCCATTGAAACCAGTACCAAAGCCAGAAATATGATTTGACTGCATCTCAGAGACATAATTACGTTCAGGTCGTCAACGCTGGTGCAGGGCTTCCCCGTTTATAAGTTATTTGATGAGCCTACGTGTGATGTTTAGTGTTACAATGCAAAATTACATTTGCAGGTAATTTGGGAATTTCGTGGTGTAGTTCTCGGATATTTAAGGATTGCGGTGTAATTTGGTAAGCAGGCTTGGTGGTGACTTCTTGTTTCTCCTAAAAGCTTAGGTTCACTACAACGATACGGATGCGTTAATGAATGTGGCCCTCCAGCAACAAAAACCTGATAACGGGCCTGGTTGCTTTGGATAAAGGTCTTACGGTGTCCGGCATGCAGCACACCTCTATCTTTAGCATTTGGATGAGGCAAACATGTAAATAAAAGGTAATTAGTTGTACGCAGTGGATTTAATTTGCCAAGAACAAGGCCGGTGCTACGTGGTTTGGCCCCCCCAATGTACAGAAGTATGCATTTGATACATAATACTTACATGGGCGCAATTAGGTAGGGGACACAGGGGACGTGTCCCCCCACTTTTCAGACGGTGGGGACATAATATGCTATGTCTCCCGCACATTTTTCTCTTGGTTTTGTATTTGGAGAGGTTGCAAAAACAAAAGTGACGTTTGTCACGTTTCATATTAGATGCACCGCGAAGCCAAGCTGATGTTAAAACAGAGTTTGATGTGGCATCACTGATTCTGATATTTTTATAAGTTTTAGCTTCGGTAAAATGATTTTTATCATTTTGCAAGTTTCTAGCGACCGAGAAAGATTGTTAACTGCTTCTGTCCGACATTTCACCCTGTGTGGCATCAGGTACTGCAGTAGAATTTTCCTAATTCGTCACCTCAAGGGGATTAGAAAAAAGTGACGAATCAGGCGAAGTGACGAATTATGCAAACAGGTGAAAACTCTGTCATAGAAGCTCGTATACTTTATCATAGTAACTCGCATGCATACATATTGCTCTTGTTTGCAGTAAAATGCAAGTTTATGACGTTATGGTTGAATACAACAATTAATTCCTCTGCTCTCTCTGGACTCCTCCATTCAATCAAGCACCTTCTAAATCTTTAATAAACTTTTCCGAGTTGTCTCAATGGGGAGTCGGGTCGCGCTTCGCACCTTGTGTACAAAT
>JGI24022J15233_10010229_pt1 | contig 10631 bp, 7 predicted proteins | sample Ectturendosymbi2_FD_15233 | JGI IMG/M metagenome (IMG submission 15233)
GCACCCAGGGCCAGGTAAAAGGCAAAAACATGCTCTCATTGTGACGTCACCCACTAAGAACCCAAAACCGAAAATGACAAAAAAATTTTTAAAATCTGAACTAGAAGACTTCCCGTATCCGAAGAGGGTTTGAACAACTCTCTGGCTCTATCGGTCGGCAAGTTATAACTGGACAACGCTACAGCCACTACTGTGGCTTTGCGGTCCTTCTGAAACTGGCTATTCTCTAAAAAGGTTATTCCCATTCTAAAAAAATATACTACGGAGGATTTGTAGCCTACCGCACAGCATGGAGCAAACACAAAGTCATGAACACCAAGGATGAACCGTGCAAGCACTCCTGCGGCAATTTAGTTTGCGATTACTGTACAGTATAGTGATCCAACCCTGGAATACTTGGTTTGTCACTATGTACAGCAGACTTCAAAATTTGCTGTGTTTTGATTCGTTTTAGATACTCAATTATGTCGAAGTGCTGGAAGTGGAACATCTGGTCACGGCCGTCTTTTTCCAAGTTGGTAAAGATGCTGGAAGATTACCAAAAAGTCAAAGACTTTAATTCCAAGGCTATTGCTTCTGCTCTGGACAACCAGCAGGTACGGTTGCTACGAGTCACTTACAAAACATGGCGTCGCTGAATGCAAGTCAAAACCCAGTAATTTTTACCACGATGAGACAGCACTGTGGTCACAAAACTTCATATTGTCGAATTTTTTTCACTGTCAAATTAACAATACTTGTATAATTTTGATACGAACAATTCAATCAGTCATACTTGCAACTCGCAGAACTACTACATCAAAGCTTTTTGCAACGTCATTTGCTGTACAGTAAAGCAGGGGGTCCGAACCTGGTATCCGTAGAAAGGTTTCAGAGGATCCATTAACCTATTGATTAGAAATGGCATTGTTGCGTGTTACAGTTCACTATGTAAACGAAAAAAAATTACAGGTATTTTCCAGATAAGGGACGTTTTTCATTTGACTATCTGCAACATCGTTATCACTTTGAACGTCCATAAACTATATTAAAAACTAACAATGCTGCGTGACCGCTGCTTTGAAAATTGAATGATTTTCTTTTGAAATTTTAAATAGGATCTGCACGTCTGAAAAATTTTTTGTGGTCCATCACCAGTGGTTGGTTGATAACGGCAGTGAATTAATATATAGCATCGATAGGGCATGTTGACACGCCGACATAAGCTTACGTATGTGGTTAGTGCTTTTGGAACCATATCTGTAATACAGTTCGCAAGACTGATCCTTGGTGTTTTTCTGTTGCTTGGTAGGCTTTGATTTTTTATTGCTACTTCTTAGCTACGATGCTGCGAAAAGCCACTTGCCGGTGGAATCCTAAACGCCTGTAAGTGGCTCAATAAATCCAGAACTTGTTCGTCCAACGGCACTATCTGTTTGTGCCAGAAAAGGCATTTAGTGATCTTATTCAAGATACCCTATTTACAGAATACTGCAACACCGAACGGAATCACCTCGAAGTAAAGGTGACGCTTCATGGACAAGATCTCTTGTTAACCTAAAACAAAACGACTACGTATATGAAGTATGAACCTGCTAGGTGGTTTGAAAAGCAACATACAGACTTCCATCATTTCGCAGGCGGGTTTTGCGTTATTCGGTTCAAAAATTAGCTTATTATATTGGACATAAAATTGGCACCAATTATGTTATCCCAGTTACAAACCAAAGCATCCATCACCCATTAAAAGTGGTCGCTAAATACTCAAGGTAAAAAACGACCATCTTGCTTGATCCATCGTTATCCAGGGTGCATATTTTATGCCTTGCACTACGTCAAAATAAATTAGGCCGTGGTGCATCGAACCAGCAATATTTTCTCGTGCTTTAAAGTTTGTACTTCGTTTTTGAACCGCTACCAAACTTCGTCTTGCGCAAAGCATTGAGAAACCATAGCTTTCATGCGGAAAATTTTCGTCGAGTGAAACGTGTTTGCGGGAAAGCTCTTTTTTCAACCTCCTGCTTGAGCTTTTCTGTTCAGTAAAGCTTGCAGCGAATTTGTGCTTTACCCGCAACAAAGCTGGAAGTGATACTTGAGGAGTCCTGGCCATGTTACTTCAGAAAAAGTTTATCACAGCAAGAAATTTATGCGCATGTTTCGATTAAAATAATGAACGCGGCTTGGAAAACAAACATGACCGATCCTGTCAGGTGATGGCATTACTTCTTACACTCAAGTCTAAAAATTTCTCTAATGCGACAGGGTTGTGAGTTAGAAATATAATACCGTCAAAAACGCAATGTGACATGCAACCAAGTAGCATTTCAGGCTTTACTGAGTCTACATGGCCTAAAGAGTCGAATAAAAACACAGGATAAACGCATTGAAACAGTTTTAACTGAAACAGGCTTATTTGGCTACACATGAATACATGAAATCCAGTCAATCACGGAAGGTAAAACAGTCAATGACGCCACTATCAAACATGGTGTGGGGCCTTTGCGGGTGGTATATACAGAAATTCACAAATGTGCTTCACCCATCAAGTTGTTCATATTTTATGCGAATATAATGATGCTGCCGTATGCGTCTGGTGTTTATAAATTTAGATTGCTTATGTGTTTTTTTTTTCGGTGCGTTTTTTCAGCAGAGATCATTGTGCGAAATAAATTTGTAAAGTTCAATGACCATATTACGACGCAAGCAAAAAATAGTTGGCACAAAGTCTGCGAGCTCACGTGTTGGCGAGTGAGGCAACTGAATCTATGTTCAATGCGCTGTTTGCCAAAATGCAAAAATTTTGGAAACACGTGGATTGCTGTCTTCAAAAGGCACCAACCTTTGCGGCGACCGAAAACAGAGGCATGTATGACGCAGTTGCGTAAAAGCTGAAAGGAGTCTCACCGCCAACGAGCTAGGAACAGAGAAAGAAAAGTTAATGTCTCGAAGTCTTATTACTCTCAACAGTGCAATTCGAAATCGTGTGACACAATTTTGTAAGGAAGACACTTTTCCAGTCGCCAACTGTCCACTCCCCCACGTCTAGGATGAACACACGGAAGGGCTTTCTAAAGCGCCAGACTACAGAGTAAACACTCACAGTATAAAACCTCCGCCGTGTTACAAGCTGTGAACCAGTGTTGCCGCGGCAGACCTACTCACTTGCAGTAAAACGACGTGAATACATTCACTGCAATACTTTCGAAGTTTTTGAGTAGCAGGCGCAAAGTCGAAATTTGTTAATCCTCGAATGGGTTCGAACGTTTAGCGATGGCTGCGAGCCTTCGTGAGACAAAAAGGTAAGTATACGCTAACGAAAGAGAATCGAGTAATTTTGCCCAAAACAGGTGTTAACAGAGGTAACAGTGTATGATATTTTATAGAAGCAACGGCGAAGTCAGGACAGTTTTCAACACTACAAAATAAACTCTCAGAAATAAAAAACAACGAAAGCACTAAGCTGATGAATAGATGCAAACCAAGGTAGTGATTACAAATCTATAGTTCAATAATGCTACCAAGATGGCGAACGATTTAAAACGAGCACTTTAACCGAAAACGCAGGTAAATCTGGAAAGAGACTCTCCTCTGTGGGTCGACTTGTGCAGTTCTTACCCCAGCCGAATACAGATAAGTGCTAACGGTTGCTATTGCTAAAATCCACATGCAATTAAAAGAAAACATCGGCAACAAATATTTTATGTGCCCGGTAAAACTATTCTTATCGGGTAGGTAAGTTCGACCAGGTCCTCAGCTGGGTACTTGTTCTTTGTAACAATAACGAACATGAACGAATCAACCCGGTGATGCTGGAATTTGGAACTTTGATATTCGGCTGAGTCATTCGTTTTCACCAATTTCATGTAGCTGAAACAAAAAAAAAACAGCGTCAAGAACGTGCCAGCGTCCGCTGGATATTTCATCACAACATGTCATAATTTCTCGTAATCAGTAGTAAAGTTTAAAAATATTTTATATTTTAGCATAACAACCAACACATCCTCAGTATTTAATAACAAGCCAGATAAAGAAATTACCGTTTTTCTTCAGTTTCCTGGTTAGATAACAATTTGTCGTCCTACAGTTGGCTCTAGATACTGTGTCGAGTTTCATGCCAGGTGATGATCTTCACGCAGACAATTTAATGGCACAAACCTAAGCAACTTACAATACAATATTCGCTGCAGTTAGGGTTTAACAGTTAGCTATCACAGGTGAGCGGATATTGATTTTTTAACTCCTCATCCATATCCGAAAAAAATTTTGCAAATTAAAAATTAAAGAAAATGAAAAGTAAATTGTATTCGCGCCAACGTCAGCTCTTGCTTTATTTGCTCCTCAGTGAAAAGCTTTTATAGCTGCTTACAGAGGTTCATTACATCGGCAGGAAGATTCCTACATGTTAATATGTGATCCACTGTTTGTAACATGCTGCACATAATACCACCACGAAAATGAAAAACAGCATTGCGTGGCGGAATGACCTGCCTGCACCAGGGCTGTTCACACGTGACCTGTCACATCAGATGACGAAAGACAAAATGCTGTTTTGACAAACACCCTTGAAACTTGGTAGACAAATAGGCGGAGCCACACAACAAGAATTCGACGGCTTCTCTATCACCAGTCCCGTTTCTTATTGCTGCCAAAAAGCGTGCGGTTCTTCTATAAAGAGCGGCATGCAGCGAAATTTAAATGTATACAAGAGTTGTAATGAAGAAAAAAAGACGGCAAACACCTTGAGTGGCAAATTCTTCCATTCGCCAAATAAATTTCTCACCTTTCTTCTTTTAAAATTTCTTTGCTCATAACAAGTTCCATCAAGTCGGGACTGATTTGATCAAAGATGTCGGACACAGTTCTGAACATGTCTACTTCCAACATGTCCAGGACGAGAGGCTTTCCGAACCTTCGAAGAGAAACCGAAGTCTATTCGCAGTCTGTTAAATCAACACCGTTAAATTATAAGCCTGCGGAGTTTTAAGTCGTTCTTCATGCGACACGTCTTTCTAGGACCGCAGAGAATATATATTTGAACAATAACAATAGCTTGCAGTATGAAAATGTTTCTCGCGTCAAAAAAACATGTTCAACTTAGTGAAAAATGCAAATAGTAAAACAAATTGTAAGCAGTGCAAATTTTAAACACCACATAGAGGTAGTAGCGTTATTTGCAACAAACATGTTTAGGAATTTGTTGCAATGCTGCTTCGACATTTGATACCTTGATTAGAAACAATTTATATCGTTTTGCTACGCGATGCACATCTTCATCCAACTTTATTATCCGCTCACTTCAGTTGTCTGATGCATTTAACAAATCTCTATTTCTCTCCCATTACGTAACGCTTCTGTATGACGATGACCGAATGCGATAGTTGCTGGGGCCTTGTCTCAGTATTTGTTGCTCTTGAGTGTCGACTACGTGTATCAACTAACTCCTGTTGAGCGTTATGTATTAGCGTTTCTGTTCGCTTGTGTTCTTTCAAATAATGTGATATGGACCTTGTGTCTGAGCGAAACAAGCAAATAAAAAAATTAATTAAAAATAACGCATCTGGAAAAAGTAAAGAAACTAAAACAGCATGCGTTGCAACTTCGGCTGATCCGAGCTTATCCGTCCCTCCCAACTACCAACACAATCCGCTTAAAGTCAGAGCCATCATCTTTGCTAACATCATAAATCGCAGAACCCTTCACTTTACAACAGTGGCAAGTTACGGCGTGCCTTAAAGCTCCAAGAAGACCAAGGCGAATAGTTTCGGGATGCATATTTTGCGGGTTCAAAGAGCACAAGTAGTTTGTGTCGCGATATCGCAGGAAAGTGCTCGCTTGTCCCGTCGGGTCGATCAGCATCGGCCATTTTCCAGCGTCTTTTATGCGATTTCCGACGTCACGCATCAGAACCTCGTCAAGTTCCCGGATGTTGCATTTCACGCCCGGCAGTTCGTCTTCAGAGCCTGTAACAAGATAATCGGTGCGTTTTGCTCTTTGTGCAGTTCTTCGCGGGAATGCTGCGTGCCCAGTGATCTACATCGAAACACATTTCGAACATAGGCGCACTCAGGGGGGCAAAGAGCCCATGCCCATCAAAATTTCTAGCATATCTTGTCGTTTTGTGTTTCGGGAGGCGGTTTTCCAAACCAAATACTGCTGCTCGCTTAATTTAAATCAAAACATTTGGTCCCTCAAAAATTTTGTTTTTGGGCTGGCTACGCCACTGCTTTCGAAGCAAAATTTCAGTGTACGGCCACAAACACCGAGATAAAGCACAAACCACAACCCAAAACAGAACAACAGCGCTCAAACAACTTAAGTAGAGGATTTAGCTTCAAATCCTGATGTGGGATTCGCAGAAACTAATTTCAAGAAGTGATCGCTCCCGGGACGACACAACAATTGTAAAAATTTGGCACAACCAGCGCATCCCACGAAACTGCAAATGTACGAACGGATAAAATAACAGGCTACCTTCGGCCTGGCTATCGCGCAGCTTGAGCTTAGCTTTTTCTAGGCTTTCTCTCGCTTTCATCTCATTTAGTTTCGCTATTTCCAGATCACCCTCCGCGTCTTTAATAGCCTGCAAACAATAGCACTTCATGCATTCCTAATACAACTGCAAATTTTTGGAATACGGTTGTAGTACAGTAGCCTGCAACCAGTGACAGTTGTTGGCTGATTGCATACTTTTGCTTGCAATTGTTTCTATAGCAAATATTCTCGATAAAGAAAAGCGATATCCATCAAAACAATGACTGCAAATGCAAAACTTAACAGGATAAAAACACTTCATTTGAGTAACTGCTACAATCTCAGTATAGCGTCGCCAATGTGTTCAAATTCCCACAGACAGAAAGGATGACTCCGTCATACAATAACAATTGAAGTTATAAAGAATAACAATTGAAGCTTTTAATAATAACGCAAGTTATAAACAAGCAAGAGACAGAAACTTTCCTTGAAATTTCAGTGAATTAAATTAAAAAATCACACGCATGTAACCAAACGTTTAAAAATATCTAAAAAAGCGATTGTGGAAAGTTGCCAAAGCATTGGCTCATTTCAGCAATTTGATCGCTGTGGACGACTTTAGCAATTTGATCGCTGTGGGCGACGTTGTTGTCAGCAACAACTAAGCAAATAAGTTCCGTGGAAACGTGCTTTTCGACCTGAAAAAGCGACTTTAACCAACGGGGGCGAAAGCCAAACAACCGCATACCGTGGCCCGCTGTTGCTAACGCAACGCTTGCTTTCAAGTTTGGAGGAAAGCATACAGTTTCTTTGTTTTGTCACAAAAGCTTTAATGGACGGACGCACTTACCGATAAAGTGACGTCGGTGCGCTCAAAGCCAGAGCTAACAGCATTGTCATGCTCGTGCATCCGCTTCTCCAGTTCTGTGTAAGCTCGTTGCAAAACTTTCTGGCGTGATTCGAAGTCTTTTTTTGCAACGTCCAGTTCATTTTGCAGTCTGCAACAGGGAACACATGTCACCTCATTAGGTGGAATGCCTCCATAAATGGAACCCTGGCCGTTGCATGGAAGCGAAACTTGTGGGAATATTGAGTGGGAAACAAACTCTCCAGTTTTGTCCTCAATCAAGTTTGAAATTTTTAGGAAATAACTAAAACAGGTCGTCACTAATTTCAAACTCGAATTAAACCAAAATCAAGAAAATGTTCAAGAACTCATCGAATTAGTGCAAAAATATGTCAAAAATGCATTTTCATACGACGTAAAAATGAAAGGCAGGCATAGACAAATGTAAATGGGTGCGGCGCCACACCCCCACCACCGGCGAGGACCCTGGATCATCCCTCACTTGGTTCCGATTCGAAAAAGGACAACGCTGGCACGGTTCAGTGGCTGAAGTTACACTTGCGTGACACAAACCTTCTACAAACACAACTGACACTAAAATCATCCAAATACACAAAAAAGAATGAACAACAGGAGGGGTATAGTATTGCAGGCTGATGTAACGAGCATGCTGCGTTCTTTCAAAGTAACCCCACTAGCGCCATAAATGCGTGCAAAGTGCTCTTTGCCAGCGTCGCATATCTATGCTTGTGTTCTTTCATCCATGCCTGTGTTCCTTGTTAACAGCACGTGCGCATGAGTTCTACTCCGTTATGTGTGGGTGTGAAGACATTACGCGTCGCTTGTTGGAAGTGACAAGAAATACCTGAGGTCTGTTGAAACCAATTTTGCGAAGACAGCGAAGTTTCTTTTTGGAATGAAACGGACTTCCCAAACCGCCACTAAATCGACCCAACGTGAAAAAGCTCAAAATATCTCCTTGTTGCACAAAGACCACATTGTGTGTACAACGGCACGAGAATTGCCACAACATTTAAGGCTATTTGTTTTTCCCAAGCTTAGCTCCAAGGCAGCGTGAAATTCAAGATCACATCAGCTCGACTTGGCAACCACTAAAAACAACTGCTGTACTTGCTCGTTTCTGCGTTTTTTCTTTTTGTTTCTTCCTCTTTGCGACGTTCTTTTTCCGATTCCATCTTTTCCAGCAGCGCTTCGGTCACGTTTATGTCCCATTTTTCCAGAGTATCAACGATCATGTCAATGGACGCTACCTGAGAATAGCGGTAACATTAAACGCAAGTTTAACTTGTGCATGCAACCTTCAAAGTCATATCTTCATCAAAATGTAGCCTTGCAGTACTACAATTCGGCCAAAACCTATTTTTGTGCGGCCGTAACTTACTGTGGTTATACTGAACGTACTACAAGCGATTAATGTCGCTGTGACTGTATGGCATGAAAACAGTTGAAAAAGTATGACCGGCACTGATCACGGGTGTCTGTCAATTTTTCTAGTATATTGTTTCGGTTGAGAGTAATGTGTCTAAGCAGGTTTTGTACAGGCTGCATCAAAAATTTTGTTTCGTTTGAACTTTGGCAAACATTTTATTTAGACAGCTTCATTTGCAGAAGTTAGTCGAATACACGAGCTGACCAATACTACAGGGTGTCTACAAAATCTGGACACCTGGCAAAAAACACGTGAAGTCTGGGACCATTCTTCTCGTCCACTTGACAGTACCAACTCGATTCGTTTTTCTTTGGATCGAGCCATCATCATTTACATAAATAAACCTATGGGGAGTGTTGCAACCTCTCGGTTGGCGTTGCGTTGAATGTGCGATTCACCACGAACGGGATGTGCGCGAAGAATAACACCCGTATGTATGTGGCGCAATCAAGCAATAATAGAGTGATCTCCTGCCACAGTGTGAAGTTTTGCGCACTTGTCGCTCGGGATTTCCGATCGCAACAGGAGGAACAAAGCAAACATGTTTCAGGTGTCGTTGAATTATAATTTTCAACGGAAAAAGTGATCGTCAAATCCTGGATAGAGTTCAGAAAGGAGCTGAATCTCAACAGCACAAACAGAGGCATAAAAACTGGACGCTTGGTGTATACGTACGCAAAGTTAGGACTTACATTTTTCTGAGCCCGTGTGGAATTACGGGCGCGTCAAATTTGAGCGTCATATGTTATGACGGTTTACGAAGGTACTGGGCAAGGTTGTTGCATTTCACGAGAGTTGCGTTTTTTCAGTGATCAGCTGCACTTACTACTAAAATTTAAATCAGCGTTCGTACAAAAACTCGTTCAGTACTTCCATAATTGCTTGCAAGTTTGCGTATGCAACTGAATTTTGGTTTTCTCGTCGTTGCTATTTCAGGATTATACTTCTTATTTTCAAAACGGAAAATCTAGTTAGTATTTAAACTCTTTACGACATCATCCTTGATAAGCCAGCATAAAATCTTTTTTGCTAGTTGTTTTTTTGACACTTAAAGCCGTGACTGTACAAAAATGGTTGGATGTTACGGAAGAAATACTCTTTAACCTCACAACTACGGATTAAAGCATTTTCAAAAAATGAGGTTGAAGTTTGTTATATACCGTAGCAAACAAAGTACCTATAAGCGAGACGAACCAATCATTTGACTTGTAACATTTTCGCATGATGCCATCAATACCTGTGCAGGAGTGTTTCCATCGTGAGCATAGAGCCTCGGATCAGCTCCAAACTGCAGCAGGCATTCTACTGCCGCCATGTGGCCACCAAACGCCGCCCGATACAACGGAGACCTTCCCCACGCGCCGATGGAATTAGGATCAGCTCCTACACAAACGTACTTCATATGAAACCACATTTCGAAAAACTAACATCATGCACCCAAGGACACCATGACAACCATGGCTACTTGGTTGTGAACAATAAAATATTCTTCGTAATTTCAAAAATTACTTGTTCACTTTGAACTGTGTTTGTGCAACACCTTTGTGTGTGAACATGTGACGAACGTACACACGGTCTGTTTTGTCTNACTTCAAAAAATTCGCAGCTCGTCCAGGTCAGTTTGACAAACAGTGAAGTGCTGCACAAATACACTTCTCGCGCGCACGTCCCAAAGGAACTGATGCCTGATCCTCGTGCGCCGTGAACCCATCGTAACTGCGACAACATTAAAAACATCGCAAAAGTGGACCTTGTTCAACTAAAAAAGTGATTGCTTCCACGCTTCCACCGCCAGAAGCTTCCGACAACGGCGTATTCCCGTTCGCGTCTTCACACTCGACCACTGACATCAAATGTTGCTGACGGACAATGTAACCGATGTCA
>JGI24022J15233_10010230_pt1 | contig 10631 bp, 5 predicted proteins | sample Ectturendosymbi2_FD_15233 | JGI IMG/M metagenome (IMG submission 15233)
AAAAAATCAACAATCTACCTAAACACCATGGCGCGGGGCCCCAAAGGTGCGGGGCCCCAAAAGTGCGGGGCCGTCAGAGGCGCGGGGCCCAATGCGACCGCATCGGCATAAGGCCGGCCCTGGACGTATGGCAAAGTTTCAAATGACAAGGCACCTGTCTTTTGTTTATCAAAAAGTACACAAAAATTCGGACCTCACGATGTCTTCATTGGCCCTCTAGTGCGATCGGTCGTCGAGTTATGACCATAATGGCTCCATAAGCCAAAAATTCGCTCTTTTGCGGACCTTGCCGTGTTAAAGATTTTGCACTCTGCTTTGTTAATCTCATTTTAGGATGCTCGGGTGTAATTATGCTTGTGCGGTTGGCTTTGTACAAGCCGGTAAAAATCTGCTGCGATGCTCAAAAATCTTAGTTATTTGTCTACTGGAGTTTTCATCATCTGATTTAAGAAAAATTGATATCTTTTACCTGCGTGGATCACGCGGTGGGCTGAGGTACGTGGGTGATCTGGCATCAAACATGACTGCCGCAGTGTCTGCATCTGCGATCTAATAAGAAGCAACATAGAGTGTAGTTTGAGAAACTTGTACTGGAAAGAAAAACGATGTATTGCGATGACAGCAGTTGGGTGTGCCGAGATTTCGCTAATTCAGCAGCAGATCAATGCAATTTGATTGCACAATCTAAGTTACGACTTTGGTAAAATATCAGTGAAGTATAAAAAAATTGCCTGTATTTTGAGAGCCTACGTGTTTTTCAACAAAAGTGCAGCATTCACCTTCGTAGCGCTTACGCAACAAATGTAGGCAAACGCAAGTAAGTAGGCTGACGGCATTGTCATGCATTTGTTCTCAACTTCACTTTTGCGTTTTCTCAGTGCAGGTGCAGGCATTCAACTGTTGTCGCTCTATCTTTGTCTAACTGCAAGTGCGGCGGCGGTAAACTCTGAGCGAACATAATGAGCTTTGCAACAAACTAAACCAAAATTAAAGAAAACAAGACAGAAAACTCACAATGTCTCGATTTCTGCTGATTTGACAGAAACCGCAGTGATGTGGATCAGCAACGGATTGTTTGTTGAAGAAAGTTTTTCTGGTATCCCAAAGCAAGATTACCTGCACGTAACTGCTCTGAATGAATTGAATTCCATAAAATAATTTTATAAGTACGAGATGTTGCTGCGCCTGCTCTGTTGTCGTCCAAACTATCTGGTGGCAGAGGTGTGTTTTTACTCAGTAAGCTACCTTTCTGTACGAGTACGTTTGATATACTTTCGCTAAAACATTTTTAACAAAATTTGCAAAATTTTAATGCCATCAATTCAGAAGTATTGCACAATTTTCGCTGATTGCCTTTTCATGCATTTCCGGCCAGTCAGTGTGTACCACCAAAATGAACCAAAATACCATGAGGCTTCGATATAACACAGTAACCATAGCTATTTTAATGTTGAAATATTTTTTGAATAAAGGTTCCCGTTACGCTTTAAACTGCTTTCTTCTAAATCAGCAAAACAAATGAATTCATCCAAGGTCAAGAAATAATAGCGAGCACAATATGAGGAAACAATAATTTAACATAAATAGCGCCCAATATGGCACTGCGTCCTTGACAAAAAGTAGTAAATGTTTTATTTTCGATAGGCAAAAAGCATAAAGTGTTACTAGACAAAACCGCTCCTCGTTAAAAAACTTCTGACATTTTGAGAGAGCAGGAGAGGGTATTCATATTCTTAATTTTCATTGCTGGTAAGCAAACTGAAGCGCTCAACGCTTTGGGGGCTGCAGGGCCACATAATGACATGGCATAATATTTTTGATCATAACTCCTTACATGGAGCAGCTACATCACAATCGTAGACATTGTTGCGAGGGGCGCTACACAGCAAAACTTATGATAAAAATTTTGCACGTGAGTGATGTCGCTGTGATGGGTTGCGGGCATAAGGGTGCGGCGTCGTCGTGCCGTAGTAAGTGCCTGTACCCAAAAGTATTACAAAGTGCGTATTGCTTTTTCAAAAGAAAGTACACCCACGTCCGTAGCCAAAAACGTCTTCATTGACTCTACCGCAATCGGTGGACGAATTATGATCAGTAACGTCATCTAAATTCTAAAACCCATAAGTGGGTCCGCGCGGTTCCTAAAGGGTCGGCACGTTGGAACAAAATTGAAAAATAAGGGTCTCTTCTTTGTAATTTTACATCTTAATCTCGTAATGCAGATGCTTTTCTGACTCAACGTGTTACAAAAAAAGTAGATTGATCAACACCAAAAATTTAGAAAAAAAATGTTTTTCTGATTTTTTTTGAGAAGGATCGTGATGTCGACGTTAAGATATTCAACTTTCAACGTGTATTCATAGCACCCTTAAAAGTGTGAAGCCATCCAGTTACTTCCAAGCATTCTGTTTTATCGCTATGATTTCGTATTAGCGCAATAGAGACCATTTATCCAACGTACGAATGGGTGGATAATGAACAATGCATTGCATAAAATGTTAAAAAAGAACTAGCCTAAAGTGTTTTTGTTTGTTTGGCAGTATCAAAGTGATTTCAAATCTGGTATCGTACATGTGCAGTTCATTTCGCGCGTGGTAGAGTTTCAAGATCCGACTTACTTTGTTGGGAGGGATCTTTTTTAAAACTCTGTTTGCAACTGCATCTTGTTTGCTAATATTATTTTCCTTTGTTGTTTGATCATAAACGTCCGCTCTGGCTTTGATAAACGAACTTTTCCTGCCTTCCAGAAGACGCGTGAAGTTTGTAGTGAAAAGAGTGGCCTCTGAAACGAACATCAGTGCTTCAATAACATATGTGCATCAGTCGCTTTCATTCGCTCCACAGCATTTAGCCAGTGACGCACATCTTCAACTTAAAACGTTACGTAATTTGGCACTTTGTGAAACAACGAAAAACAGTCAAAGCGATGTACAGGGCAGAGTTTACCAAACTTTGCTTAGGGACATCAGCATGATTTATCATTCATTCGGCAAGCAAAGCAAAAATTACACAGCTTATTGCTTGTTCTGAAAGGTCAACTTCTATGACAGGGAGCCGACGGCGTGTCGTGTTGTTTGACAATTGGTTTCATAACTACAGTCACTTATGCTTATCATCACAACATGGTAGCAGGATAATACCTTTGGCACGATATGGTAGCAGGATAATGCCAGCAGTAATGCCGTTGTGAGCATGTGAGCAGTAAGCAATTGCGTAAATAGTAACCTAAAACCCCTTACTATTTAATATTGTGTGTGTGACAGGTGTCCCCCAAGGCAGAGCACTCGTACGCTGAAAATAGATAGTTTGGCGAGAGGCAAAAACAGCAAAACAGGCTGCACGCTTTGACACCTGAGAGAAGCAAATTGCAATCAAGAAGAACGTTATTACGTATTTATACTTCTGCAGATCGACAAATGTTGCTTACCTTGCTTCCAAATGTAAGCCAACGAAATGAGGCACAGTGAAAGGCAAATGTAAAAGGCTGTCTTGAATGTTCGTGGCATTTTGGAACAAAAATTTAAGATAGATGAGATTGTACGTCACATGATAGTTGGTGAACGCACAAAAACCAGAAAAAATATTTGCTCTTTCTAAGTTGCGAGTTGCAGGCCTGAAACAAAACGTTTGAAAAGCTACTATATTCTTTCTAAAAATGACGTTTCAAAAATTCTTCGCTCCTTCAGCACATTTCCAAATGTGTCCTGAATAATGAACAACATTTTTTTCATTCTGGTGCAAGACGTTTATAAGTGAAAAATTTGAAAGGTGCTTCGACAAAATTTATTGTGAAAATTGAAGAAAAAAATATGACTTCAGCTCTCTTAGTAATGTTACTCAAACTTCAAGGCTTTTTATGTTTGATTTCGAGAGAAAAACTTTTAAAAGCCCTAGAAGTTGATATTATTCATCTATAATATAAAACATTACTGTAACTGAAAAGCGTAAGATGCAGTACATCTCGAAAATATAAAAAATAAGAAAAACTAATGAGTAGAACGGCGGAGGCAGGTCTGTATTTAGAAAAGATATCTTCCACATAACAAATGTGCAATAAACACTGAAAAAAAGCTTGTTAAAAAGCAATCAAATAGAGAGCAGTTTTGTCAGTGTGGCGATAAAATCAAAGCACTTTATCAAACGTCTATAAATGTAGACGTGTAGAAAGATATCTCCTTATTATCCACATATAGCATTGCACTTTTATAGATAAAACTTGGTTGGGTGCGCTGTGAAGTGTCAAGAACGCAAAATTATTTGCTTTTTGAGAAAAAAGCAGAACAATTCATTTCATGTAAAAAGAGATACTTGTATTTCCAAAAATTTAGTCTTTTCTTGCTTTACAGATGAACAAAACCAGACATTCACAACTAGTGAAGTAATTTCTGTTATGCGAACACGATCACGTACCAAGACAACGGGCAGGGAAAATAGAATCTCAAGTCAGACACAAAACATTGAAACAGGCTTCATATTTACCTAACACGGGTCTTCTAAAACAGAACTTAAACCTCCCAAAAGAGTGGTACATCCTTGATTGAGAAAAAAGTACAGGTGCGGTCAACCATGTTTATCACAGAATACAAATCTGTATGTGAAATATACAAGCCGTCGCCACAGGGTCTGGTGTTATCCGGTCTCCCCTTTACAATTAGCGTGCCCCCAACAGGGATGGGGTGATGCCCTTTTTCTTTTTTGTTATGTGCTAAATGTAACCCTCACCCTACAACCAAAACCTGACCTGAGACTGTATGAAAAATGTATATATATGAGAGCTCTTTACACTCACATCATTTATAAGGAGGAACGTATTGGTAAAAATGCTCTTGACTAAACAGATAAAACAAAAAAATGAATTTAAAGCAAAATTTAGGAAAATTCGTATAAATTTCAAAGGTATGCTAGTTCCAGTTAACATTGTTCTCACGTTTCTGCTGGTTGAACTTAACACCCAGGCGTAATATTGGGGATATATCAAGTAAGGTCTGGGAAAGGTGCGTTAGATCATTACAGAAAACATTTTTCTTTACTTAATACCACGTCACTGGTGTAGATACAGCATTGGTTTAAAAAAAGTATTTGAAAAGGAGACAGACGTCAAAGGCCACAAACTTAGGTACGAAAATCCTATGGTATAGACTATATTAGAATAGAAATCTGGACAGAAATTGTGCTACTCGGTTACTAGAAACATTTTTGGTATTCTTCCTTTCTTTGTTGGTATGTGCATTAAGTAAGTATACTGATTCATAATGCTCTTACTATGAAAATAGTTACATGAGGATTGTTTACATATTTTACTGTTTGGTTTTTGTTGCATTCACTATAATTAGAGGCATTAGACTCTCGTATAAAGTAGTGAGATGCCTTTAGATTCCAATCGCATTGCGAATACGAGTATGTATCTACCGAGCATTAAACGAATTTCCGTTCCCATGCATGAATTATCACATCGTCCGAAATTGCATTTTCTAAACGCACGAATGGACACTTTGTTCTCAGCCTGCTTAAATTTTGTGACATACATTGCAGCGCTTCACTTATCAATAACTGTCGTGGCGTATTTCCATCCTTAGCTATCGCGAATGCTTACAATATATGTGAAAGCTGCAAAAGGTTTATGTGGCAAAATGAAACCAGTTTCGTCCGTCGACTTGAAATTGCCTCCATCAGATTTTGCTTCCATTAATCGTATTAACGCACTGCGCATCTTAAACCTTCTACTAAGAGAAACAGACTTTACTTACTTCCATTTAACCAACTATTTCCTTTGTTTACACCCGTACTTCTCAAACGGTGTGTCGCGACGCCCTGGTGCGTCGTTTTAATTTTCCAAGGACGTCGCACAAAAGTAAACTCGGTGCAGTTTTGCTCATTGAGCTAATAACAAGTGCAGCTTTATCACTTCACCAAAAACAGTTATATTATTCAAGTACAGTCACGCTGACAGTAGATAGCATATTACCTACTGTCTCATGATTACGTAACTTCAGTTATTCTTTACTATTAAACGCGTTGCTCAATTTTAATTTACTCGCACTTTGTTTCATAGCAATGAAAGCTACAGTAGTCATTGAGTTATAAAAATAATCAACTTGCTGATTGCTTAGCTCAGAACGAATATTTATTCAAATTTGCTTACCTGTGTGATACTTTGGTAAATTGAATAAACTCAATATTTCTATGCAAGGGCCGGATAAAAATATGCCTTATCAGACAAAATTGCTGCATTCATTTGAAAAGCTATTGTTGTGGAAGGGAAATATAGCAAACGTTTCGGGAATATCTCAGTGCTTCACTCTCTTGTCTAATTTGCTTGAAAATACATGTACGATCATGTATGATGCTGCCTTCAAATTGACAAAGTAGGTATATTTTGCAACATCCATCTAAACTCGAGTTAAATTTTTATTAGTACTTTCCGCGGAATTTATCAAGCTATAAATGGATTTGCGATCCTTTCGTCCAGCCTACCCCATCGTCAAGAAAGCTGTATTGACCTTACCTGTGATATTTCCCTGAAAAGATAGTTTAACTCAGAAAATCCGAGAAATTTCTTTGAATTTGATTGAACAACGAAGACCCAGTTTTGGCGAAAAAAGTGCTACGAATGGTTATCCCTTTCGCAATGTCGTATTTATACTAATCAGGATTTTCTGCCATGGATGTGACTAAAGCCAAATATCAACCACGAATAAGCCTTGAGAGGGAAGTGGGGGTGGCAATTTCGCAAATTCTTCCAAGATTCGACGAAGTTTGTAAAAATAAGCAAGCCCGCACATCATGTTAACAATGCATATTTCTTTTTGTTGCTTCTTAAAAAACAAAACTTCGATTATTGCAAAAGTATTCATTAAATTCTTCTTGCTAGTGCGTCGCAAGTACAGCAAACTTTTTCAGAGGCGTCGCAACGAAAAAGTTTGAGAACCACTGGTTTACAATATAAGTAGCTTCAGTAACGGATTTACGCATAGGCCATGGCCTGGGGCCCCGCGCTTTTGGGGACGCCACGCAACTCTTTCCTAAGACGACTCAGTATTAACAAAAATTTTCTAAACTGCGCAGAGGCATAACTTCACAATATACCTTGAAACTAACGGAAATGCAAATGTCTGCTCTAGACTCTTATCAGTACAGTAAAAACACGACAATACTGTGCATCTGGGTGTGAAAGAGATGCAGGCAGTCTGTATGTAAGCGGTTACAGAAAGAGAATGAAAAAAACGATACTGAAGCGATGTTCAAATTCCCATTGACAAAAAGCTTGCAACAACGCAAGACCGCCAGACACTGCAAAACACCGATGAAAAGCAATGTTGTCAGTATTGGATCCTACGTTTGGTTGTTTTTGCAAGACTTCCCGCAAACAGAGATTGCTTGTTGAAACTCTATATGTCAGTTAAATCAGCTAGAACAATTTCTCCACGTGTCTGCATTGGACTTACTTCATATGGTTAACTGAAGGTGTTGCGACAATATTTAACTGCTGAGCAAAACTTGTCTTCATGCTACCATTGGCCTATGGCATAGATAGAGGATTAAAACACTATGTTTTGTATTGCTTGGAAAATCACAACTTCAAATCGGCATAAATAAAACCCTGTGTTCACTGAATGGATTGTGCTTGTTTGGTTCATACAATATGTGGTTGTTATTACCATAAAAAACGAATTTACGTACAGATAACCAGATCGACAGCTAGACGACATTTTCGCGGGCGGCAACACGGTCCCGAATGAAAATGTATATATCCAAAAAACAAACCTAATAAAAAAGGTAGAAATCAGGGAAATTGAACGAAGAGAACTTCTGACCTACACGAAAGAACTATAAATTCCAAGAAAACATTGCAATGCCATTTGTTTTTTAGAAGAATGTAGAAAAGGCTTTAATTTCTGATGAAAATCTAACGCAATTGTAGAACCAAAGTCGGCACAACAGAAGATAGATTTTTGACGGGGCACTACACATGAGAGGGGCATACTGTCACGCTTTTCAGACACACGGCCAAATAGGTCACACTTGCGTGGGACCCCAAAAACTACGATGGCCAAGGGTCCCGCGCTCCCTAAATCCGTTCCTGAGTAACTTCGCCCTTGGGTGGTCTGCAGCCCAAATGCCCCTGATCCTTCGCAGTCTCCCATTCCCCCATGGTATGGACCCAACCGAGTTACCAGACGTAATGTGAGAGAAAGTGAAATTGAAAATTAAAATCGAGCAAAGACATGTGAGAAGAGATCGAATCACCTAAAGTCCTATACAGTGTGCATAAGTCAAGTGACCTTATAAGTAGCATGTCTTCATCAAGGAATTTAAGAGGCCTCAGTGAGGCAGGTAAACTGTCCTTCGAGGCAATTGCCGGATCACGGCCAGTAGTTTGAGACTCATGATAAATCTTATGCATCAATGAAAGTTTGCTATATGGTCCACCTTCGAAAGGAATCTACCGACACTCGCCGCATCAAAGGCGGTTTCAAGCAGATTCCTGATTCGGTTTATATTGACTGCATGGCTTTCCACTCCACAAAAGACGATTTCTACACCGACGCGCTCCGCTGCAAAGGAATTTTTTTCACGTTTGTAATTAGTCAAGGTTCACTTAAATTTAATTGAAGTTAACCGTTGGACCGTGGGCTCAGTGAACACGGCTGTAAAATTTTTCCAATCTGCGTGTTAGAATAGCTATGTTGATTTTCGATTTTTCGACATTTCTTTCAGCCGGTCGCAGTGTCTCTGCTGCACCTTGAAAGATTGTTTGTGCGCACACTTTCGAGTTAGCGCTACTGGATATGAATTGCCTGTACGTGTATTATCCGTGCATTATACATATGCTTTTGTGACGCTGCAAAATCGTGTTCTTTTCCTTTATTTCGTGTATTTTTTATTGCAGGGAATCCGCCGGAGAAAAGCAAGGTAGTTTTACTGTTTTTTATTTACAACAAGTTTATTTGAAACCGTGATTGCTGGCTGCGGGTAGGCGTTGCGTGAACTGCACAAACTAAATCTCTGCAGCGGGGCCAAACTTGAGATCCCTTTCTCTACAGCGTCTGTGGATTAGGTTTAGCTTTACACAATCTAAGCCGAGTTTTAGCCTCCAGAAAAGTGAACAGTAGAAAAATATAACCAGAGTGCGTACCCGGACAACTCCAAAGCTACCGTAACTTACCGCATCTTGTGTAAGTTGTATGCTTTGACTGTACTTTCATATCGCAACATACAAATGCTGCCTAAAAATAGGACTCGTTGCATTTCTTCGTTACATTGTTGCAGAAGAGCCGGTGGCGTAGCGAGGCAAAGTGCCGCCCGGGGCCGACCATAAAAGTGCCGCCCTTTCCACCCCTCAAATTTGCTTACAAAATTTAAAAAGAAAGAAGATCATGTTTCGTGCTTATTTAAACATATAAGAATTAATGAAGCATCTTCAACATCACAATGAAACACTCACAAAGTGAATAGGTCTTGTTTTTCATTGTCGATTATGAGTCTTACTTTTTCTACTTATCGCCACCTTTCTCATCATCAATTTTTCCATTTTTTGCATTCTTTACATATGCATACACGTACCCGAGATGATTCGTCAAATTTTCTTCCCTGTTGCCCTGTTGGTTTTTAATCTCCGGTAAGCCCACCGCGTGGCTTTTTAATAGTCTACTCATTCCAGAGGATCAAACGAAAAAATTAAGGGATGTGATGGCGGCGTACCTACTTTACAGATGTAACATTTATGTATGTTAAAATTTCGTGAAGTATCCCCATCTACTAAAACAAAGTCCTGTACATACACTGCATATAGCAGGCTATAATAATCATCTGATAATATGATCTCAGTGATGTAAGGAATGTTTCATTGTTCACTACACGTTTCAGTAGTGGTTTAATCCTTTTAGAATATGTAAAAGGCTTCAAAGGTTTACTCTGTCGGCACTTCTGCGGAGAAAAAATATCTTAAACAGATTTAAAACCGGCTATGGTTGAGAAGCGCTTGCTTGCAGTCTTCATCGTGACTTGCGCACCTGGTCTAGCTATTGGGTTAATATGCTGGACTCCTCCCATTACACGTGCATAGTGTTTGCCTTTGTTCGTTACCAACAGAGCCATAGCCAGGAGGTCTTTTGGGGGGATAAGGCCACCAAACCGTCTATTTCGAAAACTGTATTACCAAACCATGCCAGGTGAGACATAGGCCTTATGAATTCTCAGCAATGACTACAACCTTTTACGTTCGACGGTAATTGTGCTGAACAACTTTATTCAGTACAGCCATTGCCAAGCTGTACAAGCATTTCGATTAACGCCTTTTTAAAAGCCTTAACCACAAATCATATCTAAACATATCGTTTACCCTTGCGTTAGGTTTTCAGGCTAAGGTCTTGCCCAGGGACGCCGGAACAGCGGTATGGGAGCAGTAAAAGAGTTGAGGGCAATGCAAACTTACAAAAAACAAAAGATCGTTACCAATTATGCTTCTTTCTGTTTAGCAACGATGCTGACATCAAGACTAATGACATAAATTATAGAAAATCATTCCGAAGTTTCTGGGTTCGCGAATAGCTGCAATAAATTTGTTTCCAAATCGATCTTGATAAACCATGAAATTACCTCTGATACTTTATGAAAAGGCACCTCCTCCT
>JGI24022J15233_10010231_pt1 | contig 10630 bp, 12 predicted proteins | sample Ectturendosymbi2_FD_15233 | JGI IMG/M metagenome (IMG submission 15233)
GCGTCTTGTGACTCTGAAATACAAACAAAGAAAGTCCTCAAACGCAAATTCAGAGAACAACTTGGAAGATTGTCCATAATATCATTGAACAGCAAAGACAAAGAAGAAGCATTCAAAAGTCAAGGTTAAAAGTCGCACCACCACATGGATTGAACTCCAGGAGTACGAAGTAGGAACAATGTAACAACCAAGGACACTTGTTTTATAACGACATTATATTGTGTACTTATACTCCACATGTATTGCAAGTCACATCCAGGAAGAGAGTAACCCACAATATTATAGAAATTATTTGCAATAATACCCGTACGCATTTATCAACAATATTCCCGATCTAAACGGATAAAAATTACAAACATTGGTGTGCGATTCCTATTTCGGATTTACCGTAAGAGCGCAGAACGTATGTAATCACTAGTGTCGCTATTGCACCGTGTACGACTCGAGATGTGGTCACGTGACCTATGTACGATACATCGTGTCGACCTCGGAAGCGGAATTACTACGCTTGAGTCAGTCTTGCTCACGGTGTCCCCGGAGTAGCATCTAACCTACAGGTAGTCTGATAGGTTAGATCAAGACTACATAGAAACTGTTGGCGAACGAATGGGGTCTGGCAAATTCGTGAACCAGGATACGCTTGTAGCCAACAAATACTCCAGAACGGTTAGACCCTGGATATTTCCAGGTTATAACCAATTTTCAGGCAGACCGTTCAGGCCAGCATAATAGGGAAGCTTACTCTCTTCCTCCATGAAAACAATTGAATTCGCATTTACCCCTGTTGTTTACAGTAATGTTTATTACGCATTGTAATGCATGTATAACCTTTGTTGTTGCACATTATAAGCCCCTGTTGTGATGAATATCGCAGTGCTTAAAGTTACCAGAATAAAACCATGAGTGAATACAATCCCATTGTGATAAACTGAGTGGGTCGAGCGAAACGGGCGGGTCTAAGTTTCCTAATTGTTAACTTGGGCGTGCCTTGGGCACTCCGACCAAATTCACCAGTGCTCTTGCGGAGTTGTCCTAAATGTGTTGTGGTCTTCTTTAGGACTGCCACATGAGGTTTTTCAATGTTTTGAGAAAAACTGCAAAACTAAGCCCTGTAGCAGCTAATCCTGACCAGATGGACAAAAATGGATACGATTTTTGGACTCAGCACCCCCCAAAACCGTTACAAACTTCAAGAACCCAAAAATCCTGTATACCGGTGTACTTAAATGCTCGTATGTGTTTATTTGTAGTTTTCTTTTTTCTACGTGTTTTTATAGCTTATTAGTTCGTGAATACGCTGCTGCCGCGGTTCAGTTTTTGTTGCAGAATATCAAAAACACCTGCAGAAGAAGCAAACAAGTTTTCTTCGAAGACTATCTCCAAAATTGAACACAATCTCCATGGAATCTGCATCACGGCCAGAATCAATAAACTACCTTTATAATGGGTGTGCGTGGATCAGGAAAGGGTTATGGCAACCCGACGAGGATTTCTTTTTTATCGGGTTTTCTTCTTCGTCTGGAACCTTGCGGTCCATGGCTATTAAACGTTACGGCCTTTTGTGCCCGACAAGAGTAACCGCTTCACAATTGGGTCATTAATCCCGTAACCTGTACATCGGACTGCGACAGCACGTCTTGCGGGCGGCACAAATTTTTATTATGGAACTCCAGCAATCTCAGCTAATTTATGGGGTACATGACTAGTGTTGCAACCACTCGGTTGACGTTGCGTTGAATGTGCGATTCACCACGAACAGGGTGAGCGCGAAGAATAACGCCCATATATACGTGGCGCGAACAAGCAATGATAGAGCGATTGCGGCGCATGATCTCTATTATTGCTTGCTGCCACAGTGTGAAGCTTTGCGCACATGCCGTTCGGGATTTCCGATCACAACACTAGATAACCTGTTTTTTCGGTGTCCCGGCGGTTTTGCTGTTTTAGAAAGTAAATCTACCGCAATTAATTCAGTACCGCCAAATAAATCTATATCTGATAGAAGTGAGCAGCACATTGTATTGCTTGATCAAATCGGGTTTTTCATAAAATTGAAGCGAAACTGTGCTATGCCCAATCGTTTATCTGCGACAAGGCTCTTTTTGCATGGCAGAGACGATATTGTTCGCAAAATTAGTCTTTTTTCTGAGGTTTTCAACATCCAGCAATTTCTTGCAAACTTTTGCCAAAACGTTGGACCTAAGCCTGCTCAAGAATCCTTTTGTCGACGTTTATATAATGTTGAACGATCTACACCACAACACTTTGCCAGGGCTTCTGACTGCCCCACGAGTTCAGGCAAAGCAAAAGGTGCTATTAACTTTAACCTATTTTATTTGAATAGCAAGGACTGAACACGTGTAACACATGAAACTAATTTCCTTGTGGAAATAAACTGCGATTGATCCGCTTGGTGCGGGTCACGGCTGTGACTTAACTATTACTGCTGACCTTAACCTATTCAGCATCGAAGTGTTTCATCGATTTTGCGTTCACATTCAACATCACCGCATCTCATGTGAAATATATTTGCGTTGGAGACATTCTGGTCGACGTGCGGCAAACTACTGTATATGAACGCGTTACAAAAAGGCATAGGGTGGGCACAGTGCGAGAGAACAGTGGCTGCAACGCATAGTTGCTGATACATTGCGTTGCTGGCTACACTGTTACACTTGGAAAATGCAATGCATCGGTCAACTACAGTATTATTATAAAATGGCAAAACAATTTTACACAGTGAGATGGATTTTGCTGCTTGATTCGAATACATTTTTACGCGAAAGCAATAAGTTCCATGAAAACGTGCTGATGCTTCGGAGCAAATAACGGAGACAGTGTCGCAGCTTCTCTTCTGAATGCTTCGTCCTAACTACAGTTTCTGCATGTCTGGCACCGCTATACGGTGAACACGAGGAAAGAGCATGCTGTGACGATCGCTACAATGTACTGCATAAGTCACCGGAGCAACCATTGAACGTCATCTGAGCTTCTGACCAGTGGCGCGGACTTTTTGAAGTTTCTTGTCTTGTTGCTTGATCAAAGTCGCCGCCGCTGCAAACCAAAGCTTAACGCGTTACGTCATCCGTACGTCCAGACGTCAGCCAGTCAGATTTTTGCGAGAACGACCGATGACCGGAGAACACAAACTGGCTGCTGGTTATAAGGAAAGCAAACTCAACAGAATAATCGCAGTCAGGCCCGCAACCAGGAGGGTAAGCAGGCGATTGTTCCCACCAAAATTTTCAAAAACAGTTTGAAAGCGCCAAGTACTTTTTTAGTTGTTAGGTAAAACATCAGGTTGCAATTATTTTGACCCCGCAGAAAATATCAGCTGGTTGCGGTCTTGATCATAGTTTCATGAAACATATTTTCGTCGAGATTGTTCAGAGCTTGCAATGCTGTCGACTCAGTTTAGCCAAGACCCGAGTACGAGAAGTTTTGGAAACTAAATCGAAAATGGAAACGAAATGATTTCAAGAAATCCAAAAGCATGGCCAGCGCGGTCTAGCTAGCCATTACAATCTTTAAAAGATCTTCAACCTTTCCCCATTAAACAAGTTGGCGATTTTTAATGATATTTGGTAACAACTGAAATTGAAATCCAGTTTTCTAGAACAACAAGATGTTGGGTCGATTCTTAATTTTCTCGTCTTGCGCTTCTACAACGGAAAAAGTCCTCATTTTACTTTTCCGTCATTGGAAATTCTGTTAATTGTCTCTGCGAAATGGACCTCGCCATTCCAAAACCTCAAATAAACACTCGTATAAAATAGGTGTTTAAAACGAGAAACTTGTACAGTAGGCCAATTTAGAACCACGTGATAGCTCGTTTCCGTCTCGTTAAGTCACCTTGTTTGCGTAGTTGGTAAAACGGAATTCGACCAAGATTTTGAATGCTGCCGAGCACAGATCACGGCCGCAGGTTTCTAACTTCTAATCTTGACGTTAATTAACCCGTTGATCATCTCAGTCCAGTGGGAAGAAATGAGCAATGCAGCTGACACCATTCGAGCATACACTTCCACTAACTGTGCTGGCCAAGGTATCGCTCTTTGCATCAGGGGCGTAACGAGAGGTGGCAAGGGGGGGACACCATGCCCCGAGCACCCAATCACTCGGAGGCGTCAGCCCCAAACAATGTCGCAATTACTTTCCTCAATGCAGAACATTTACTCCCAAAAGGACTTGGGTTCGTTCAACATGGGGGCGCCAAATTTGTGCCCCTGCTGCAACGTGCTTGCTATTTTTGGCGCAGGCCGGATTCAATCAATAAACGCGCTCCTGCTCGGTGAGTATTTGCATCTTACAGCGTGTTTGTTGCCCATCATCATCTCACATGGATGCCACCACCTCATACCTTCCACAGTTCACCACAGTTTGATTCATCGTACTGCTTGCATAAGTTATTGCTTTATCGTATTAAGCGGTTTATGGAAGGTTTAGTCTCAGTTTGTTGATGTTAGCATTTGCTTTCCGCTATCAATCGATGCATTCGCATTTCCTCTCTAGTTTGCACGAATATATTCGAACATGTGAAAACAGCAAATGTTCAATGTGACAACGTTAAACCATTCTCTTCTGGTGTCTTGACCTTGCCTGCAACGCATGTTGCTGCAATAAACCGTATTACCGCATTGCGCATGTTAAGCTTTATACTTAGAGCAAAGGGCTTTATACTTAGAGCAAAGAGCAAAGACTTACTGCTGTACACTATTCCGTTTTCACTATAAGTAGCTTCGTCCTTGGGAAGTCTGCAGCCTAAAGGACCCCTGATCCTTCGCAGCCTCCCACTCCCTCATGCATTGTATAAATCGGTCTACTTGGATGTAATCGCAGTACCACGTTATAATAATCATGATGGCATAATTCAAGCGTGTGTCCTGTGTGCTTGCGCTTCATCAAAGTATGTGTATTAGCGCCATCAAGCGTATACTTTTCTACTACCGCCACGTATATATCCTCGTGTTCTTTCATGTAGTTGCGTGTTCCTTGTTACTGTCATGCATGCTTAAGTCTAGCGCGTTGCGTGTGGGAGTGAAGACACAGTACATGTAATTTATGATCCTTTTTGGCGAATCCGATTTTACGCTACTTACAACTAAATTATGAAGTCACCTGATTCTGGCTTGTTACCCCCTAGTAGATCTCATATTTGTCAATGAATAGGATTCAGACATTGTTATTATTTGGCTGGGCCAGTGGCATGGCTGATTCCTTACGATCTCGATATTCAACTAGAGCAGTGGTTCTCAACGGGGACCCCCAGTGAAAAATCCAGAAGCCCCAGGAGAGTCAAAATGCTTTCTTTTAACACTCAGATGCACAAACAGGAACCACTTGTGTTTTGCTTCTACGTTTCATGTAATTAATTCGAGTTCCAGTAATAAACAGCTTAACCGCCTTATCACCAGGGTTGCGGAGTCAGAGGTAAAATATCCAACTCCGACCTTTCCAAAATTTCCGACTCCTTAACATAAAGGGAATGAAATTTGACTGTTAAAATGCATGGAAATTGTAACAATAGTTTCAAAAGAAATTGTACCATTTCAACAGGAATTCCCAATTTAGAAGTGTGACGTAAAAAACGATCCAATTGGACATCCGGAGTCGGACAAAAAAATCTGACTCCGACTCACAGTGTTGTTAGGAATCCGACTCCGACTCAACCCAAAAAACTCCAACTCCGCAACCCTGCTTGTCACAATAGTGTTTGCACTTTCATCATGCACCTCCTTTGTAGGTTGCGCAGACAGGGGATCTCCAAGTGAATATGTTTAGGGGTGCAGGTCCCCAGGGTTGGAAATGTTAACAATCATTGAACTAGAGCGTCACCTGGGGATAAACGTTAGATTGTTTGAGACTCTTTAACAGTTAAAATGAAACGATTTTTAAGATAAATTCGACATTTTTCTGTAGTGCTCAAAGCTTGCTGAAAAGATGTTTGCGGTGAGAGATTAACACCGGGATTTTCCAGACTGCATTCTCGTGTTAACGCGTGGGAATGCTTGCGATTTCTCCGATTAAACATGGCGCACTGTAAAAGCGAGGATATTGCGAGCTACACTATTATAGCACATTTATACGCAACGAACGATCGGAAAGACTAAGTCGCTGGCACCTCTGTTTTGCTTTTCCAGACGACCGCCCATCTCAGAAAGGCCTTCCAACCGGTTCTGCAGCTGCCGGCAGAGATCTTCCGCTTCATCGATCACACCGGATTTTAATGATCTGCCGCGCGGCTCTTCTTTGCGCATGACGTCGTAAACATCTTTGTCGCCAACGAGGCGATCGTTCACCTCGCGCAAAGCCCTGCAGCAAATACAGTGTTTGTGCGCAAGCTGGCCACACTGACAACGACCAGTCATAACAACTACCTTTGTTTGCGCAGACGCATTGCTGCCCAGTGTCAAGGGCAAAGCGTGGCAGCAGGGCATTCAGTGCGTACCAAGTTTTGGCTAACTTGGTTACAAAATGTTTTATACATATGTGAGGTTGCTGCAAGGGTCAGTTTGAAAATAAATAACTACGCCATAGATTACTACTGCTTTTGCTGACATCACAGTTAAAATGCGCTGGATCGAGATTCACGTGTACAAGGACTTGGCCCAAATTCTACGCTTCGTTTTCAACACCCGCGAAGGCTCGTTCCGCTTGAGAAGCGCAACACTACATGGGTGTTCACCGTTGAACTCAGCCATTGACTGAACAAACAGCTTTTGAAACAGTGACTCTTGTTTCTTGTCCAGCGATTGCGTTACACGAGTAAAAACAAATTGCAGATGAAAAAGTCCTTGCTTCACGGTAAATGATGCACAAGTACAACTGTAATTATTAATAAAAGCTTTCGTTAATGAAATAGGCAAGTACGAAAGCGTCGGCCCACGCCTACTCGACAAAATGCGTCCTTTTTTATTTTGTAGATAGCCTTGCACCTCTGTCAGTAGCGCCATAAATCACGTGAATACGCGCCTAATTTCGCGCATAGCACAACGAACGTTCATTATAGATCGTCTGTGGCATAGGCATCACTTAATATCACATGCCTCCTCACTGCAAAAAACAAAAAACATACGAGCTTTACTCTGAATATTTTAATTGTTTCGCGTCCGACAAGACGGCTTTGCTGTCAAAAACACTTTTCTCAAAGCATATGTACTTTAAGGAGGCATGCAAGTTATTCTGTTGCTAGTCAGTGCTGCGTCTGAGGCTTCTTTGTAGTATTTCGTGAGGGGTGGTGTTGTTTGGTGACGTTAAAAAACTCATGCCTGGTTTGCGTTCCACCACTGGCCGCAGATTTGTGATGGACTTGTGACGATGGCCGATTGAGTGCGATTAAATTCAATTGAAACACACTATGTTGTTAAGTTTGGTTTAAAAAGATCTAAATAAGCGGTCGACAAACGGTTTGGACTGGTACAGGCCATTTTTCAGAAGTTCAAGATGACACATTAGGCAGGAAGAAATAGAGTTCAAGGAATAGTTGTTGACCGAGAGCTCCCTGCCATAATATGATTTCTAGTTAAACTAAAATTCTCAAAAGCGCTTTTTTTCTTCTGCTTAAAGCTCTTTGAATTGTAATTGCTTCTTTGTCTAATATACTCGTATCCTGCACTGTGGGAGACTACAGCTATCGTCTTAACTTGATGTAGCTGTGAATTATCATCATTTCCGTGTGACTTGCGCTTCGCAAACATGATACACTATCTGCTTAATAAATGAAACGGTGTATTGACAATCCACACAAGGAAAAAACATGAATACTAACTTCACAAAAATTCACCTAACGAAAAGTCACAAACACTGTTTTTTTCAGTTATATCACCGCAATATGCTGACCTTAGTAAAATATATAGCAGATGACACGCTGCCTGCATTCTCACCGTTTTTCCGCAGATGGCCGCTCCTTGGTGGGTATCATGGCGCTGTCACCGGCTCCCAGTAAAATGCTGACGGGAGATGGCGCTCTATCATCATCAGCGGCAAATCGACGCGAGTGTTTCCGGGGTGATGAAGTACGAACAACGCCTGAACAGTCAACATACGAAACACTTCAGTCACTTTCGGCATCCAATGAGTATCTGTCGCTCGTATTCGTGACAAGTCCGCTTGATGGTGTGATGACAGTGACAGCTTATTAGGGTTTTGTTTTGGACCGCGACCGCTGATGACCGGAGAGCATGAGGTCTCGCAGACGACACATTGCACTGTGCGCGTTGCATTTAAATAAAACCACCGCCTGATACAAGAAAGGAACGTTAACCACCAGTTAGACAACAATCACACAAGTGACCAAGTAAAACTATTGCCTCTGAACTCACGTTCCCGAGCGATGTCGCCACCAATCTCAGTGACGTCACTTGGTTCTGAGCAAATCGACGTGACGTCAGTGTGCGCGAAAACGACATCGAGTTCCGAGCTGCAACAAAATCATGAAAAAAAACAGGTTGCGTTAAAGCAGATAACCTGAAGCTGCAATCGTCACAAGATATTGGCTGAAAAACTACACAAAATGTGTTATGCTAAACATAAAGACTTTTGACAGGCGTTCGCAGTTGCATCTCCAACTACGGAAAATCGCTGTTTTCTGCCCAAAACTGCGTTCAGTAGCCAACTATTGAGTTGAAAAATTTGATTTATTTTGTACTATGGTAAAAATCTTTCTCCGGAGAGGCTTTTGCAAAATAATCCACAGTTATGAACTTTTTGAGACAGGCCTAAATTTTGAGCTGATTTGAACAATATTTTGCATGTATTTCCAATAGTAAATGCAACTCATATGCCGGCTAAACTTGCAAAGCAGCTTTAAGTCTCAGGTTGAAGATCCACACCTGCAGGTCTCAATCAGAGGAAAACCATCGGCCCTGACTAAAGGCCTTCGCAGACGCAGTGACGCAATAAGCAACTCGTTTGAACACAAAACAGCCGCGACGAGCAGCGGATCACTTCCTTTAAATTTATGCGTGTTACGAGGAACTGAGGGTGATTCCAGATAGAAATGGAGGTCTTTGGGCCAAACGCTTGTCTTCGAATCGGCCAACTTTGGCCATGGTCCTTATAGAAAACAAATTTAGACCCAGGCCTAAGCTGACACTCGCGGTAAAAGTTCTTACAGGGTTCTTGTGGAAGAAAAAACGTCGCTAAGGTTGAAAAATATGACAGGGTTCATCAAAGGGCATACCAAGTGTAAAACATGGGATGAGGATCCCATTGCTTTTGTGTATGCTTCAAATCAATTCTCGTTTGTGATGGTGGACAAGCAAAGTACAGTCAAAACCACAACCTTTCATCGGCCGACAACACAGCTCTCCTCGTTCTGCTTTTCCGTCCTTTCGCCTTCGCATGCTTTCGACTGTGTTTGGATCGACTCGGAGATGATTGGGTGGAACGCGGGTCACGTGATGCTAGTTGATCACGGATCTCTGACAAGAGCTGCAAAAAACATCAATGATGTCATTTCAGACTGCGTAGAACAAAAGTGCGGCATAAGCATAATTGGTAATTTCTGTTGCCGTATTTGCGACAATTTTTGATACAACTCGTTTTGACAGAAGACACAGTAAAGAAGTTCATCGAAATGGAGACGCACCCTTGCGGAGCCGATTAGCTCAACGGTAGAGTGTTCGCCTTTCAATCAGAAGGTTAGGTATTCGATCCACGACCGTTGAGTGACTCGCCGTAGCGTTCCTTGGGCAAGAGCGTTCGTCTCAACCACCCCGACAAAAGCTTTAATCAGGCTTCGGCCTGCCGCCGATTGTCGTTAAATACATCTGTCGCATTGCATGCGATCATAAACAAACAGGGAAACGCACCTTGACGTTCTGTGTTCGTGCTGCCTGGTAAACTGATAAATCACAACAGGCAGCGAAACTCTTGTGCAACCCAACATATAAAAGGGCGTGTTTTGTCGCTAGTAGCCTCAAAACTATTTTATACCACAACAGGTCGTAGTGTGAAAACATAAATACACCTTATGAACTTCTTTAGCATTGCTATCGTTGCCCGCAGACGTCATCGGGCCGGACGGTTGACTGATTCCAGTTGCAGTGTGCACAGCTTGGTCACGTGACGGCATGGAAGTTAAAAGACGAACGAGGACGTTCTGCAGCGTGGTGGCGCTGTGGGGCGGTGCGGGAAATTGCGGTGTGGTACTTGCTGGTGCGTCGACCTTGGATGAAAAGTAAACGCGCCATGTGGAAGGAAACAAGAAGAAAACTTGGTCGCGTTTCATCGTTCCGTAAAACTATGTCGCTGAAAACCATAATTTTTATGGCTGGCTGACTAGAACTAATTTCACTTAGAAATGTTTGTGAAACGTGAGACGAAATCTACTGTTCAGCAGAGAAACGTGCTGGTCTGACAGAATAATCCATGTTTCTGGCATGCTTTTGACAAAGTGCTTTTTTTAAAAGCACATTCTCAAGCAAAACATTCCAGAAAAAACATCAGCAGATCGCGTTTTGCGTCCAGCTTGCCTGCTGCTGTGTATTGCGCAACGTAAACTGCTACCTGCTGCGGAGCGGGATTTCGACGATCGATCAGTTCCAGGCCTCGACGTATATGAGACTGGGCCATTTCCGTTTCCTGCCGCTTAATCACAGCCTGAGCATCCGCGTTGCGCGTGGCAGCC
>JGI24022J15233_10010232_pt1 | contig 10630 bp, 6 predicted proteins | sample Ectturendosymbi2_FD_15233 | JGI IMG/M metagenome (IMG submission 15233)
ACCCACTTCACTGATTAAGGTTGTTAACTCTGGCTCTTTCCATTGGGCATTGTCAATGTTCATATATTTTCGTTTCATGTTGGCCTTCCGCGTTCAATTTGCAGGTGACGTGAATCAAAAAATATCGGTCGTAGCAACGGTTCTCTCGAATACGTTTGATCGCTCTTTACTCGGACTCATCCACTGGAGCCCGAGCTGCCTGGTCATATCACATTAAATGTTTTTTTGAAGCAATGTGTTTGCATAGAACATTGAATTTGAATTCCAATCCAGTGGATAGTACCCATTCCAGAATAATTTCAAACGAACGATAAAGTGTCTGGTAACTCGGGCTTATATGAGTGAGCCTATGACGCAGAAGATTAACTGGCGTTATCATTGTTCTGTGATGTGCGACACGTAGCAATGTGCGAAACGAGCTTAAGCGGTACCCGGGCAAGAAGCAAGTTTGGCGCCTGCATGTTCAAATGTGAGCTCTTTCGCAAGCAAATTTGCTGTATTGCGGAAACTACTTACGATATTGTTGGGATTTTCGGCGTCTCCCACAGTCATTTGCGCGAGGGAATCGTGCCCCCCTTGTTACACCCCTGTAGATATGCTTTGCCTTGCCTTTGTATTCCGTTACCTAAAGCAGATGTAAAATCAGGATTCAGTCAGATTACTTCTGCGTCTTAGATGTGGAAATTTTGTGACTTTAAATGTGTTTAAGACAGATATCATCATTACTGTCTCATTTTTTGCCTGTTTTTAAGCTGTATACCGGACCCCATAGCTTCTGTTGTCCTCGTAGAAACTTGCATAGCTTGTTTGTATAATTATCAGAATAGCCTATAGACATCATAGCTTTCATGCTAAGATTTTCCTAATAGATCAATTGTTGTACAACTTGTAGAGGAGTGCGCTGCGCTCGCTTCGCAATCAGTGCAGCGTTTCCAGCCTGAGGCGGCTAGCGATCAACCTTTGTTGCACGCATTATAATTGCGGAGTTAGCTGGTGCCGCGACCGTCGCGTAGAACGTGTTCCTGAATTTGAGCGTACTCAGGTTTGACTTCGACTTTGACTGTTTGCAGCGTAACAATACACAACTGGCAACAGGCTTGCACTAGTGATTTTATTCTTGATTACAGAAAAATGCGCATATTTTCATTCTCCCAGGCCCCTTTTTATACCGGGCCCGGGTACTTTGTACGTCTGGTAACCCCCTCTCGTAGGCCCTGTCCAGTGCCGACTCCAACACACGGGCTCCTGGGGAATCGGGAATAGTCCGAGTCTTCGTTTACGATTTATAATGGAGAACTCAAGCTTGCTTTGTATATTTGTGCCACCATCCGCGGTCCCACTACAATGAGTTATTAACTCGGGCTCTTTTCATTGGACCTTGTCACTATTCAAATATTTTTGTTAACCCATCATCATTTTGAAAGCCTCTCTCACCAATGGACGCTCCCTTAGCTTTGTGCATGTTGTATCTATGAACTTACTTGTGAATGAATTTTGTGTAAGACTAAGAAGAACTAACATTTACAGGCTCAAGCTTTTCATTTTCAGCCGGCTGTTTGAGGAATTTCCTGCCTGGTTCTGCTCCCAGCTCCTTGCAATGATTCAAGCTTGTACTTATCGTTCAGTAATTTTTGTAAAGTCACAGCAGTGACCCACACCAAGCGAATCGATCGCAATTTATTGCGTAAAGGAAACTAGCTAATGCGGAGAGTATGTTTTGTCAATTCAGAAGTGCCTACTAATGGCCGTCGCGATCTGTGTTCGTTAAACAGTGTTGTAGCTGTGTTTAGTGGAAGAGTTGTATTTATGCTCCATTTTTGTAATCTCGTGTTTTGATCTTAGCAACAGTGCGTAATTTTTTCTTTTTGTTTCATATGTCGACTTTTGCGAAGGACTGACGATGTGTAATACACGAAACTACAGTAGCTTCCTAAGAAACAACTAGTTGCATTGATGTGCTCAAGTCAATGTAGCGTAGCCTACATAGATAAGGTGTAGTGTACTGCAGATGACGGTCGTTTAGGGTTTATAAAACATGGCATAAAATTGCTTAAAGATGTTGACAAAAGTTAATGACGTCATATTTCAGTGCTTGTGGCATCACAGTTGCCAATTCAACACACAAGTTTTCTATAGATTTTTGACGATAACTTGTGCCCCCCACTTTGAAAAAGATTTCGCTACCCATGGCGGGGGAATACAACAGATTTATTTCTCTAGTTGCAACTTTTTGGAAGCAAGACATTTTGAGTAACAAGCTTATGTCGAACTTCATTATAGTAGAAACCAGGACCTCCTCTTGGGTGCTGCAGATGTCATTACATCTTCATAAACATTCTCAATTCAGTACAAAATTTAATTTATTATGAGCATTTTCAAGATATTCATAACAGTCTTCCTCGTGCACATTATCAAATCGTATTCTATCCACAAACCCGTTCACTTCCATTCATTTGAAGTTCTGTGCGCTGTTTCATCTCATGTTTTGGTTTGTGAGTTACATGTTAGCAACAGTAACGTTGCCGCTCGTGTCTGCACCACGATGTTGAAGCAATAAAACCGAAGCACTGTGGTTCCCAACCGCCGTGAGAACTCCTCTGCGTGACGCAACGCGACATTCCGAACTGACTTTGGCAGCTTGTATGTGATGTAGAAAACGCAATATCTTAGTTGGCACTTGTCTTGGGTGACACAGTGGCGTTGTGCTAAAAAAGAAATGTGGGGACGCACCAAAAAATCTAGCCATTTTCAACAGCACGTCAAACTCATTTTTAAATCTGTCTTTAATGAAGTCTTCATTTTCATTACACTTCAAACGAAAACTGAAAAAGTGGGAGCACGTTCACATGCCCCAAAAAAGTGTGGGAATGCCGTTCACACGGGTTTCTGTCTAGGTGGCAATTATTTGTGTGGCAATTGGCCTAGTGGCAGTTGTCCCAAGTAGCAGTTGTTCGGATGGGAGTTGCCCTTGGTGGACAACAGTCCGGATATCCAGTTTCCCACGACATCATTTCAAAACACTTTTAGTTAAATATAAGCTCTCAAATAATTGCAAAAGCTCAGTGCAAGTAATGTTGAACCTGCAGTGAAATAGAATGTCACCAAAGTTGGTGGGAGTGAAGTCGGAGTTACACAATGATTCGAAGGCAAACAAGTCAGAAAAACCATTGGATACGCAAAAGTAAATAAGAAAAAGCAGAATTCGAGACGTTTGTCTCAAGCATACCATCATCACCTTCGCAACAAGCTACGAAATATTTTTCATAAAGTAAGTTTTATTTTGCATTTGTATATTCCCACATCAAACCTTCAACAAAACTTAATAAAATCGATCAAAAGGTATTCATTTTTTACTTGCAAAATTTTTTTTTCGAAAACATTACTAACTTAATCAAGTACTGCTGCATCTGTTCGAATGAAGTACAAATATCATTCAGTAATTTTCATACCCTCTTTTCGTCTGGAAGGGTCGCATGGGCAGCAACTCAGGAGGACTCGAAAAACGTCACGGTCAACAGAAATCTCAGATATTTCTGCTGGATCCACACCAAGATGTTACCAAGAAAAGGTCGAAGGTATGTGATCACATATTAGTGGCGTATCTATGCAAAGTGGCGCCCATGGCAAAGTTTAAATGTGCGGCCCTTCATAATAGTGTAAATATTAGATATAGGTAGAATTTTCACGAAATTAAAATCATGAAGAAAACAAGTGTTTTGAAATGGAAAATATGTCTTTTTTTGCTTTAAACTTTCCAGCAAATAAAATATAAATTATCCTAAAGGACGACAACATACTTCTACATGCATTTATTTTTATTATGGGGAAGATCAAAACATTCAAATAATAACCTCATCGCTGTTTATAGGCCTACATAGTGCTTTTAAAATGGAACACGTTTAAATTGAAATGCACAGTAAATTGTTTAATGCAAGTCATGCATCACTTGTGCTTTACGACACACAGCTCCATCGAAACATGACTATACATATTTCCAGACTTTGCTTTTTAAATGACACAAAAGGATTATATTTAAACAAAACTCTGCGTGCTTTCATGGAAGAAAACTCGTCTATGATTTTAACCTTTGCTTTTTCGTCCCTTTCTATTCTCATCAAAGCTAGATCATACAACCTGTCCTGACTTAGTGTTAGTTATTGAGGCCCGGAGGCATAAAAAGACCAGTTTCAGTTTAGTGAAACATCGTTCGCAGCATGCACTACATACTCCCATCATCTGCAGTTGTTTGCAAAGTATTTTGAAGAATGTCATGATTTCAAGAGGCAATAATTTTAAGTTGCACGATTTGAAACAAGCGTTTTGCAATCTAGAATCTTTTCATATAATTGCTTGCCATCTACATCTAAACTTTAAGGGACGGTCGGGTTAGTTGACCCATTTTGTATTTTATAGCTTGGAGCCGCGATGCTTTTCTTTCTGGAAAGTTTAATTTTATTCATTGTTAAGTTCTTTAAATATAAATTAATTACGAATATTTTCCCGAAAATGCCCATAATAGGCTCGTAGTTTCCAACTAGAATTTTTGAACGAGCTTAGCAAAAAGAATTGGGTCATAAATCTTCGTCATTTATTTGGCAGCGTTTATTTAGAGATGTCCTAATTAAATGCAAATGTAAAAAAAAATTGGAGGAAATCAGAATCAATCCTATCATTCAGTTGTCAAAACATCACTCCCGAAGAAGCAAACATGAGGCCGTTGAAAGCATGTGCGCAGCGATGAACGTTTTCTTTCATCAGCGCACAGTGGTAAATTTCACTATGAGCTAAAGTAAAATATGCGTAAAATGCATGCACATTGGGCTTTTACTGGCCGAAATACGCATTCATAAACCTTGCTGATGTCTGGACTGTTAATCTCCTGATGCAAGGCACATGCTTAGATTAATAACGTGGACGCAACGGTTAACATAAATAAACTACTAACTGCACTACTCTACTTTGGGACAACCCACAAAATAGACTCTTCTAACTACACAATTAACTCCATCTGGCTGTCTAAAAAGCAGGCTGCACAAATGTGTAACTTTGGTCGTAAGCACCAAAGGTATCTTGCTGCTACGTAGTACAAAATAAGATAAGACTACCTGGGCTAGACTGAGTAGCTTACATTTTTACAACAATCACTTCAAAAACGCGAGACGCATCAGGGCAAAGTCGTGACCGCGAAGGCCCCGATACGCTTAACACAAGTGCGCAGTTCGCTCATATCCGATACACACCTGTCGCCACGGGGGCTTTGGTGAGTTTAACCCCCCCAACAAAGCTCCAAACTGCCTCAAATTGAAATATGAAACACTGAAAGTTAGTTTAAGTTTTGTCAAATTGGAATGTCAAGCCCCCTGCACGACGGTGAAGCTCCCCTGTTGAAGACTTTCTGGTGACAATTCTGGTCCAATCGTTTGCCTGCAGAGGAATACTGAATCATATAAAACAAACTAAGGCCCAGTTCAACTTGCCTCTGGGAAAAAAAAACTTTCAAACGCGTCTTCGTGATGTTAGTTAAGACGCTTCAAAAATGCATTTCAGGAAAACGTGAGATGCTCTTTAAGGTTCGAAAAAAATTCTTCATTAGGCTTCACTTTTCATCGATGTTACAAACCCAGACATTTGCCGTTGCACCAACAAGTTTTGGTATACAAAATATGCTGGCTATTGTATTCTTAACATCATGTTTGCAAACCAAAGCTCCTAACCAGTTTCCTAATATACGTCGTGTTGATCATGGTTTAATTCGGAAAGGTTAACGTTAAAATGCGACTGACAAGACAGCAATGGTTGAAAAGTAAATGACTTGGTGCCTGATAGTGCAGGCCCAATTGTGACATTAGATGTAAAGATTCTCGAAATGTCAAATTCAAACACCTCTAACTTCACTTGCTTGTAATTGGTCCACTACATCTCTTGATTTAATCTTTTGATCTTTCGCGTCGCGCGTGTTGCTTTGCTTGTTTGTTATAGCGTTCTACAGCTGACCTTCCTTTTTGATGTTTCATATCAAAACGTCAGCGATCATTTTCTCTTTGTAGTGTTGCTTCAGTCATTTCTTCAATACTTGTCATTTCCTCAATGAAGGCTTGCTGTCAAATTGGTTGAAATAATCGGCGTCGTTTTTGATGCAGCAGTTGAGCAAAATTTTATTATATGATTCAGTATTCCTGTTCCTTGGTTCTCCAAGTACGCACAGGTACATGTCTGCATATTTTTAGGTAAAACACAAGAGCAAAAACGAACAACTGCTGCACGAAATACAGGTTAAAATCGAACACGTTTGTTGTTTTTTTTACAGCGCTTTTCTCCTGAATGATCAATAAGAACCTGCAGCAAGATCATTGCAGTTCTATTGCTATACACTGATGATGATAACAGGAGTTTTCGAAACGTTTGCAATATGTCATTTGTATTGTTTGTTTTAGCTGTGATATTCATTATAAGGCTATTCAGCACTTCAGCTTTTTGTGTACCAAAGGAATTCTTTGCTCATGCCACTTCCACATGCATTGGATCAACATTCAGTTTACCCGCACAAAGAATCTCCTCCCCGCGCCCGCCCCACACCCGCACGCATAGCTGGTTCCCGCATCCGCCCCATACAAGACTGACAGTTGCCACACGTCCATCGTATGAATTGATCAGTTTAGTTTACTTTATTTAAAATTTTTTTCTTATTTTTATGCTTTGCTTGGCAGATTATAGCAGCGTGATCAGTTTCATAATGTCAAATAAATTGGCCGATACCTGTATAATAACACGGATATTTGCCTGATAGAGTGACAGATTAACACGTTTATAATTATTGATCGAATGATACAACCACCTTGGCAGAAGTCTTGAAACACAAAAGAAAATATTAAATGGTGAGGAAGCCCATTTGGGTCTAAACCACTTGAAACAAGATTTCAGTATTTACAACTCAAATTCAGTGAAAGCGTTGCAAAAACCGTGCAGGAAAAATTTTGGAAACAAAAGAGAGTTCAATTAACTGCACTTTGTAATTGAAGCATAGATATTGAAAAACATTTTGAAAGGTCATGAGTAGGGCAAGTTTTTGTTGCAGTAAAAAGTGAAAAAGTTGCATTTATTTTCAATGAAAGTTGCATTTATTTTCAACGATAGTTTGCATTTATTTTCAACGAAAGTTGCATTTTTTAACTACACTTTAACATCTTGTGCAATACTTGATAAAAATTGCAGTAAACAGTTGCACGTAAAAATTGAAAAAGTTGCAAAAAGTTGCAATATAAAATCCCTGGAAACAGCTCAAAACATTGAATTACATATATTTTGAGTATTTAGGGAGCTGTTGGAAGCTGTAAAAAAAGTTGCAAAAGTTGCAAAAACTTGCCCTAGTCATGAAGAATTATTCCAGCCATTGCAATGCATTAGGACTGCTGCTATTATTCTACAAATTATAGATCTTCTTTGTCAAGATTATGTAAAATTATCTCAGTGTTCTCCTCGATGACCAATGATCGGCTTTTTTGTCATCAGTTTAGTAAATATTTTGTTGAAATAAAGCACGCAAAATGCAAAACATGAAGTGGAGATCAAGTCATTTTAATTGCAGCAATGGCAACTACTAAAACAGCCAAACAAGCTTTAATCAGTTGAAAACCTGTTACAATTTAAAGAAAAACAACAGAGTTTTGAGACTTCTTGTTTCCGTTCACAAAATCAACCTAAACGTTGTTTTGATTAATAAAGATCACCTCTATCTACAGAAATATACACAGCGTTCTAGTTTAATTCCATTTTTTTTATAAACGAAGCCGTTAAAAGTCGTTCGCCCATTTCACCTTCAGATAATGTTATTGCTGTGACACAGCTTAACATAAACTGCTTAAAATGCAAATTTCAAACACATAGGAAAGATTATTATTTTGGTTTAATTAATAAAGATCACCTCCATCTACAAGAAATATCCAGAGCACTCAAGTTTTCAATTCCATTCTTTATCAACTAAGCCGTAGAAAGTCGTTTGCCATTTACATTTCACCTTTAGACAATGTTATTGTTTTGACACAGATTAACATGAAGTGCTTAAAATGGAAACTTCAAACACACAGCAAAGATTATATCTAACGTTTGAGTGAGCTCAGCACATCATATCAGCAATCTGTAATCGTTTGAAAACTGGAAACATCGTTTTCATAATGGCTTCAACACTTCGGTATGATATATGTACAGAAGAAGTTGGCTTGATGCCATTTCTCTTCACCAAATCCCGAAATGTGCAGATAAATGTGGACAGACAAAGTAATGACACATGAAGCATCCGCGTTGGTCTGAAAAACAAAGTTGATGATCTTGGCAATTAGGTCAATTTTTTATAAAATGTTTTTGTTAAAAATAATGCACAAAACATAACGGCTATCCTAACAAAAGTCTTTTGCCTCCCTAAAGTAGGATGTACTAAATTAAAACAAAAAGTGTTTTTGTACAAAAATAATTTAGAAAGGCAAGTATAGTGGATTGTATGAAAATTTTGGTTTCAAATTCATTAGTAAATCATTAGTAAAAACACTTTAACTATTTTGTGATTACCGCTATTTTCATTCATATTTGCTAATACTTAAAATATTTTAGTTGTTTTACACAAAAGGTAAACAAAACGCTCGTTAGAACGATCAGAAGAAACAATGCACGATCCAAGTTTCACTTGAAACAAATATATTTTGAATTCCTTTTACAAAAATTTAGAAACTTTCACGCGAACTTCATGCCACTCCCTCGCCAGGAAGTTCTATTTTGAGCAATTTGCACAACAATGTCAACAGTCTTTGATTGAAAACCTACACTTTCTGGTTAGAGGTGGTGATGCCTTAAAGAAAATAGCGACGTAAAAACGCGTCTATTACTTCGTAACAGCCTTCGAGAAGGGTACATTCATTTGCACATCGCCAAATCTATCTCACGTTTTGAGAGTTTCTTGCAATAGATCGGACACGAATTACGACAATTACGTATATCAACTGAGATGCCAACGCTAATCTTCGCCACACATGCAGCACACTAACTGTTTAGCGATATGTAGGTTTCACGATACTGGTTTTGAGCAGTGGTGAAGTTCTCTGATGCGGTTGTTTCGGGATGATTTAAGGTCTCACAAAGGTTTCAAAATGGCTTCTTCGTTGGTCTAGCCCTATTAAAAACACCGTTATGTCACAAACAAGTCAACAGGTATGCTGAAGTAAGATCTTAGATAGAAACCACAGGTATGCGGAAAGTAACATCCACAGGTATGCGGAAGTAACATCTTAGATAGAAAAAATAATCGTCGCGTGTTGCAAACTTTTCAAACTTCAACAAATCGTTACAAAGAACACCTGACAACGAAAACAGTTTCAAATTGAACTTACGTCTGGCTAGAGAACAAGAAGCAGCAATAGAAAGCCATTGTTTGCTGCAGTATGACAATGCGCATCGAACAGTCAAATGACCGCGGTAATCATGTCCTTCATAATAAAAGAATTACAACTGGTTAAAATCAAACTAGTGTGGACAAAAAAGACGAAAACGTGTTTTGTTATACCCAGCTTCTATTCTGCTTTCTGGAGGTTCAGCAAAGGCCTAACGGCCCTCATCTCCGCTTGCTTGCGCCTGGGACCAGGCCCTGCGCGGCTACGTTCGCAATGAATACTTCGCTCGTGGCGAGTCATTGGCAGCATCGGGCGTTAACCGTTCACTTCCACCACCTATCAGTGGCAAGCATGTGGCTTCACAGCCGCAAGTACCGTTTTCCAAGTTTTCAGTATAACACTCCCGAGAAGCAAACCTAGCTTATCAGTTTTGGTGGTGCGGGTTCTACAAACATCGTTGCTTAGCTGGTCATTATTGTTCTAATTTACGTTAAGCGAACCATAACCGTGGAAAGACCAAGCTAAAGATTTTTGCATGACAAAAAAAGTTGTCCGAATATCACATGAATGTCAACCACCGCCCTGTGCAACCATTATTTCCAAACAAACTAAGGGTTACAAACGTCATAGTACGCCTTATGGTTTGTTTATAACAGTTAACATGGGATTCATTTTGTCACAAAAACATTTATGTACAAATTAAAATATTTGTGAAACTCCAATATCCGCGAGAATTTGAAGTTATTCGCGTCGACACAATAACACAATCTGTCACTGCCAGTATGCATGTAATAACAGGTTTTAGATTTGCTAGATGTCCCGAACCTTTCAACACAAACTTCAGGCTTAACGACAGCTTCAGACAACCTATAAACGCGCTTTGGTGCATTGAACAGACGCGCCCTGTTTGCAATTTAACACAGCAACAGTTAAGATAGTTACCGCTGTGAATATTTTAATGTATTTTAATTAGGTGCCGAGCTGTTATGTGGGAAGTCGCGAGAGATGAAAAGCAACATGAAACAAAGCAATGTCGCAAACAGTACTCAAGATTTAAACATAATCAACAAGAATGTCTGTAAATTTAACAACAGACGATTGTTAGGAAATGATATATGAGGAACTGCCGACCATGTTGTAAGCTTTCCGAAAAATATTCTCGGCCATTACATTTTTCCACACAGTGTAAGTGAAATAAATGTTTAAGAAATTGTTTTCACTTATTTTTGTTTCTCAGCGTAACGTTGTTTTTT
>JGI24022J15233_10010235_pt1 | contig 10628 bp, 6 predicted proteins | sample Ectturendosymbi2_FD_15233 | JGI IMG/M metagenome (IMG submission 15233)
TTCGCATTCGAGGTTGTTTGGAAGCAAATGTACTGTATTGAAGAAAGTACTTGTGACATTGTTGGACTTTTCGGAGCCCCGCAGTGATTCAACGCCCCCATAGTGATTCGGCGCCCGGGAAATTGTGCTCCCTTGCCTCCCTCGTTATGCCCCTGCACGTGACATTACTTCCTTGCTCACGTGTTCAGAAGCGCTGCATTAGCCTTGTGTAAATGCCATCTGGGATGAAAACTGGAAAGGATAAAGTTTCACATCACCAGACATTTAGTCGGACTTTAGGTTTATAAAAGTGCTTGAATCAAAATATGCTAGATACGATCAACAGCTATGCGATCCAGTGGCGTGCAGAGGGGGGGCGAACGGGGCGACGGCCCCGGGCATCCAAGGCAGGGGGGCATCCAAAGAGTGAAATTACAAAAAATTAAATGCTGTAGCTAGATGATTTTTCCTATTGTAAGGCTACTAATACATGCTGCATGGATTTAATTTTTCGAAACTTGTTTTGTTGTCAACACTAATTTTTACGTATACAAATGCCAGTAATTCTCAGCTTCTTCATTACCAGGGACTTACACTCTAAGTTTGCGGCGCAGTCCCAATCAAACTGATAGTGACGTGACTTGCTCCAGATCGTGCGATTAAGGGAAAGTCACAAAAAGGATTGAAAGACAATCAGGGTTGAGAAAAACCCATTTAAAAAAACAAACAACCCACCAGTTTTTTAAATCCGATTTTTTGTTGTTTTTTTTAAAAAACAGGTTTTTGTTCTTTTTTTTAAAAAAATACACAAAAACCCCATTCTGAATTGTTTTTGTTGCATCATGCAATATCATAAATTTCAGAATTACACAATAATAACTTGTTATACGTATTATGGCATTCAAATTTGAGGGTAAAGAAATGTATCCCATCTCTGTTTTCGTAAAGTGTTGGTTAATTAGCTGCAAAGTGGTAAGGCTTGACAAGAACGCGCAGAGCAAAGAAAGAAAAGCCACTCCCACACAAACTCTGCAGTTTCACGTCAAGTTTTCGTAAATGCCCTGCTGGTTCAGCATCTATATAGTGCATTTTTTAACATATGGTGTATTATGGTCCAACATCAGGAACAGCTTTAATGTAGAGAAGGCAGAAAATTTGATTAAAATATACCGATTTTACAGAGCTGAAGAAGATAAACAGTAGAATTTACTCAAATTGTTCGAATTATTCTTCTCTTTCTTTCAAGTCTTTCAAATTTCGTTGCTGTTCGTTTTGTTTCATTAAAAATGTACAATTAACTGCACAAGTATGCTGCTTATCTTATTTTTTACTTCATAGTACATTCTTCAAAGGAAAAGTAGAGTGAGCTTTTAGGTGGGTTTTATTGTTGTTTATCAAGTGGACTTTTTAAAAAAATGGCGTTTTTTTGGTTTGGTCCAATTACATCAACACCGAAGATAATTATGGACGTTTACTTGAATATCTGAGCCAAACTTCAAAACTGTCCTAACACCTGCCCTGTTTGATTTTGTGATGCATCGCTAGTTTCCCATTTCGTTTTTTGTGCTAACACAGTCGCACACCTGTGCTTGCGATACGTGCTTCGTTTCGAGTTTCGTCATTGATTGGCATTTCAGCTGGAATAGTCTTAACGGCTCACACAAGCCCGTAGCAGTGATCCGGTGCAGTGGCGTACACAAGCCCGTAGCAGTGATCCGGTGCAGTCTTTTCTCCTCTTAGTAATTGTATGTATAACAGCCACATAATAAAAACGTAAATTTTCTTGCGTACTTCATGCGCATTCTCAATTCTTGTGTAGTTTAGCAAGTTTCAAACTGCCAACCCGGGGTGTCCACCATCCCAACCACAAACCTTCTGATCGACTGCTATTCGACCAGACATTCGCGCAGCCTTGTATTTTTGCAGTTGAGAACTGCGCTGACGTAGCACTGAGTGTGTTCCACTCCTTGTTTTAACGCGTTATCGGATATTTTTGCAGTTATGAACTGGTTTATCTTACGAGACCGCTGATAAGTTCATTGCAGTGACACATTGTAGCTTACAGCAACGGGTAAAAAGAATGTGTGTCGATTAATATACACATGGACGCCGGAGAATGGAGGCATGGCGAGGGCATTTCCCCCAGGCCCGGAACTAGGGAGGGCGAAGCCCTCCTACAAAACTTATCGCCCCCCCTGGAAAAATGTGTTGTAGGTCAAAACTAGTAGACATAGTTTAAAAAAATGTGGGCCCCTCTCAGAAAACTCTTCGCCACCTCTGGTGTCCCAAGCTGGTTATGGGCCTGTTTCCCCCTCTGCCCGTTCAAAAGAGGGGCAACGGGGACGGAATTGCCTTTTCATCATTGGTGTAGGAGCAGGCAAATTTTCGGGGTGTGAAGGATTTTGCTCGGATTTCCCCAAACTTGCCGAAAAGTTTTTTTGTGCAACTTTTGCCTCTAAATTTTCTCCCACAAAGATCATGAAGACCTCTTTTTGGTGTAACCTCCAAAAAAAGGTCTTCTTGTGTTTTTATGCAAACCTTGGGCGCCATTTCTTGAAGTCAAACAACGTTGGGGGATATTTTTACCCGGATTTCAGGGTTTTTGCCCAGATTTTCAGCTAATCAAAACTTTTGGGGTTGAGCTTGCAACCCCTGCACCCCACCTCCAACACCACTGCTTTCCATTACAGTATCATAGGTTAATTCTTGGTTTATCAAGATCGACTTGAAACAAATTTATTGCAGCTACTCCGACACTCAGAAAATTCAGAATGATTTTTTAACATTTCTGTTTATATTTTTGAGGTCAACATTGTTGCTGAATAGACACAAACATAATTGGTAACAATGGGCGTCCGCAGAGGGGGGAAAAACGGGCATTTGCCCCCACTAGAAATTGGGACTAAGAAGCAAAAATTTTTGGAAAACGTGAAATCAGGAAATTAATTCTGATTATATTTGGGTTAATTTTTGCAATGACAGTTTGTTTGCCGATATGACACTCATACGGCACAAGAGTCAGGTTCACTGTTTTGATAACATGCAGTTATGAGTTTGCAGTTTACTCATGTCCCCTCCTTGCCTGCAGAGGCAGGTTGCGAAACTTGGGAGCGAATTGTTCTACTATTGGCCTTTGTTTCGTAACAATAACATGGCAGCAAATCTTCGAAGATGCACTTGAAGATACGGTGGTATAGGCGTTTTGCCGCATGTAACTATTGAATGCAAACGTCTGGGCGGGTAATGCAGCAACACAGTGACTGCTGATAGCGGTAAGGCACGTAGGGTCAAACCAGTGGTGGGCAAATTGCGTGTCGCCGACATATTTTGTGTGGCTCTTCTAGATGAATAGCAATACCTCAAATTGATAGAGAGTTTTTACCTCAAATTTAACGCTTGTTTCATTCATCAATGTGTTTACACAAGTTTGTGACGTTATTCACCAGCAGTGTTCCCTATAAGAACATTTTACATTGGGCAAATGTTTGTTTCAGTGCGCATGCAATTTCACAACCATGTAGACCAGGGGTCTCAAACACGCGGCCCGCCCGCACGTGGTCCCCGAGGGCATTGTGTGCGGCCCGAGATGCGTTTTGGGAATTTTCATATAATCAAGATTTAAGTTTTTTAGTTTGTTCTCCGATGTTTAAAAGTGTTCCGCCAGCAAGTCAACAAGTTTTTTTTAAACGAACGAAGAGACGGCTAGTAATGGTTTGCGTATAACTCACGATACATTTCGCAAGAAATAAAATGTAAAAGCTGTTTCTTGTAAGGTTCAGGTACCGCCATTGTTGTGCCAGCGTCATAATGCGGCCCTCTGGTTGCTTCATAGGTCCTAATTGGCCCTCGGAGCAATTTGTGTTTTACACCCTGATGGAGACACGCAACCAGTGAACGTTTCGAAAGGGCTATGCGATGTATACACGATAACAAATTTGGAATGTTGCAAGTGCGCGAAAATGAGATTTCACTGCGCAAATGCTCTGGTAGTTCTGCGCATTTGCGCACCTTAGAGGGAACGCTGGTCATCAGGGAGTCGGCGCGATTTGATAGCAACGACAGTGAACCTAAATCGCAAGTTAGGCTACTACGTTCCCAGAAGAAAATTAAAATTTTTGAAGACACATATCGTTGAAAGCATTTTTTCGTGTGTTTCCCGAAAAGGCATTTGCAGACCCACCGCGCAACCCTGAAAAATGAACACTTGAGAGAATTAATTCGCACAGCTTTAGCAACATACTGTCCATGTTTTCGGGGACTAGAAAATCAAACGAAGACTTCATACCGACAATTACTGTACATCATTTAATGTAAAACTTGCATTCTTTACCTATTTGCGTGGACACTACAAACTGGTTTCACGGCTCGCTGGTGTTTTTGATTTTCTGCAAATGACTTCCATTGAACAAGTTTGCCCATCCCTGGTTTATACTATGTGTAAAGAAACATGAGTGAAAAAGAAGCATTGCTGCCAACAACGCGCGTTTTCTGCAACCAATGCTCCTCTAAAGGTACGCAAATGCGCAGAACCAGTACTACACCATTTGCGCAGTGAAATCTCATCTCGCGCACTTGTAGCATTCCAAAACATTGGAAAAGCACGAAAACAGAAGCTATTTGAATTAAATTTGTAGTTTGTTCGTATATTCATAAGATTTTGCACAATTCTAAAAATTCACAAAGTTGGTAATTCATTTAGAACTCTTCAAACTCAGTCTTAAAATACCCATGCGGCCATGCTCACTAAAACAAACATTTGCTCACTGTAAAGTTTTCTGATAAGGAAAGCACTGTATGCAACTGTTGCCGTAACATTAGACATTTTCTTTTTTGTATACGTCAATTTGCGTTGCATCGTCAATAACCAGAAAAAATAAGCAAAATGTCGACTTTGCTCCCCTCTGGAAAAATTTCTGCGGACGCCCATGTTGGTAACGATTTTTTTATAAGTTTCCATTGCCCTCAACTGTTTCATTGCTCACCCTTTCCAACAGAACCGTCGCCAAAAAGTTTTCAATAAAGGGGTTTTCGTCTGTTCTGGGGGCTTGACATTCTGACATTTGGTAAAAACTCCACCGATTTATGGTGCTTCATAATTAACTTTGATTGGTCTTGGAGCTTTGTTCGGAGGGACTAAGCCCTCAAAAGACCCCCGTGGCGACGGGGCTGCATCGCTACCGCTGCTCCGGCGTTCCTGAATATGCATGTTGTGTCGACTAACTTCGCCAAAACGTTAGTTTGCAAACGTGAATATGACGTCATATTGTGACGTCACAAACACCGCATATCCAGTAACAATGACCACCATACGCCACTGTTTAATACTAGAATTTGGTAGAGGGGCATCCAATCAAGCAGTCGCCCCGGGCATCACCAGACCTCTGTACGCCACTGATGCGATCTCACAGCGGTGTGCAGAACGGTGATTACAAATGTTACGAACCAACCCATAAGAAACACCCGCAGATGAGACGCAAAAAGTTTACGTCTGTGAAAAGTTTCAGTTTTGCACGTACATGACACGTCTAGAAAAATTAGGCACGTTTGAGCTTCAAAAAGGAAGTTGGCACTAAATATTGTATTGCAAAGGCACGAAACGCGTCAACTTTTAATACTCACCTGATCGCAAAGCGTTTGCAGGTTGCATCGCTGAACTCAGCGAGAAGCCTTGTGTTCGTTTGTTAGACATTTTGTTTGACTGCATCTAGGTAACTTTCTGGTGACGTTGAAGCATTGTAATTGCTTTCTTCTTGCAAACGGTTTTGAAAAGCGTAGCCTTGGTGCACGTTCACAGCAGCCAAGAGGCGATTAACAGGTGAAACGATCGATCGACAGCAATTCCAGAATTCGTAGTTTCTGTTGTCATGATTGTGATCGAAGCAACCGCAATCAGCCGCTTTCGATTTTAATTATCGGACTTTGTTTTGAGTGTGAACGATGCGTTGCAACAACTGCTGCGTACATCAAACAATGTTGCAGAATCTTACGAGCTTACGACGCTAGTCACAGTTCGTTCGGCGAATCGATGCATGCCAATTCCGCTTTTAACGCAAACACTTCCGATGAGCTATTTGGCATTGTTCAAACTATTTCAAAGTAATTGCGCTCAGTCATGAGGTTTCAAACAGATAAAATAGATGTCGTGGTTAGTACATCTGAAACAGTAAGCAATACTGCTAAGTTATATATCTTATGTTTTTTTCAAAAATGTGACAAATTTGTTAATTTGTCATATTTGTACAAAAATTTTTGAAATTCTTCAAAACGTTTTTCCCGTTTTTTGCAATCTTGTAAGGTGTGATGGTGCGACGGCACCCCAATCTCCTACGAATATGCTCATGATCTGCTGAAACACTTTATTTTTCCAGCGTACACATGTACACTCGCTGGCCTATGCCGACATTCAACCTGTTTCTATCAAAATCGTTTGAGGTCTATCCGCAATTTTACGAAGTTCACTGTATTTTGTTTTTGCCGATTCTTGACCTGTAGACTGTTGTTTCCTTAAATGAAGATCATTGTTCACAGTGCATAGGGTTTTACAGAAGTTGAAAACATTTTGTTAAGTTAGAACCGATTGCGTATAAGGCGAAATATTTTGCAGAAAACCAATAGTAAGTATGATGCATAGGCCAATACTTCCTGTTGAATTCAGACTACACCTCAGTCAAAGGTTCAAATTTCACTGCAATTATATTCAAAACGTGGCTAACTTTACCCAGGAATAGTTAAGATTAAACGTACTGAGGAAACATAATAATTGCATTAATTTTCATTGGCATGCATGCCTTTATATGCACGTGCACGTTCAAATCCTGAACCTCCCAAACGTGTTGTTAATGGTTTTTCTGCTTTTATCCGGCAAAGAACGCAGATTTTGACATTACCCTTTGTTTTCCCCTGTTTTTGAAAATAGCACGCTTAAATGTGTACTATGTCACAAATACAGGAAGACTCACTGACAGCATTTTTGGCGACACTGCATACGTCATGCATTGATGTAATAAAAAACATTAACAGATCCTGGTGTGACGAATCGCAACAGGTTATTTTTATAAAGGAAGGCGCGAAGACGTTTCTTGTGTCACGTACACTGAACATTTCGATTGTCGTGGATTGAAATGTCAAAGCTGTTTTCCACATCTTCAATTTTCTGCAGTAGAAAGCAGTAACCAGCAATCTGGGACGCTCTTTCGCGATGCTACGCCATTCAGCAATTAACGTCATACCTTGTTGCGTTTTGTTTGCCAGCGCACAGCGTCGATATTACATGTTACAAGTTTCTGGTTTGCCGCTTGTAATGTTAGAACAGGTGTGCACAACCTGCAGCCTTAGGTAAAAATCTATGTGACCTTGCACATATAATTTAAAATATAAGTTGTGGCGGCCGTGCCTTAATAAAAACTCTTTGTCTGCTGTATTAGGATACTTAGTAGAAAGACAGTCAAACCGATGTGTGGAAGCAGGCTGGGCTCAGTGTCTGGAGCCAGAACAGAAACAATGCAAAAAAATAAAAATATTTTGAAGTCACTGGCGGCCGTAATCAATAAAAATAAACTTAATGCGGCCGACAATAGCGGAAAGGTTGTGCATGCACCCCTGTGCTTTAAGCAACATGAACTATTAGCAAGCTTCTGTCTTCTAATGACAGTGCATCGGTAAACAAAGCAACGAACGGATGGCATTAGGTTTGAGGCTTTTTTTGCTCACTGGCTGGCGAAGCTTTCCTGCCATCAGAAAATCTCATGAATTTTTGATGCATTTTTCAGATTGCGTCTCGCAGCTCCGGATATGGCCAACATTGTTTTGAAATAAATGCCAGTTGCCCGCTTTACGCATTTGAAAATAAATTAAGTTAAGCCTGCACGTCGCACCAGAGCAGTCTATTTCTGCAAGGAATGCATTTGTGAAAGCTGAGTTCACCTCTTTCCACCAAACAAGTTATTTGACAGTCATCAACTATGATGCTGCTTGGTATCTTTTCTGTACTATATTTAGCTCTCCGTCCGAGTTATTGTAGCGCTGAAGCCTATACAAAAAATTGTGTTTTATACTGTCATTCGCTTGACAACAATGAATCGTATCAAAGGTAGTTGTGATCTCAAAACTGTAGTAACACTTGAAATCCCTGAAGAATTTTGGCTAAAAATTTTCAGTTTCTGTTCATAATGGCAAAGGGTGACCTTTGGTGTACTGCTTAATGAGATGCGTTTCGCTGAACCAATATACTTGATTAAAATCACCCAAATGAACAGGCAAGATGTTTCGCTGGGAGTCGATAGAATGTGTGGCACCGTGGGTGCAGTCAACCTTTGTAGGGAATTCCGGCGTTTATCGGTATGAAAAGGCAAACCTAAACGTTGTACGCTGTTTCGCACTGTTATGTAAATTGATAACATCCCTACTGGACTGCGTCGATAGGAAATCACATTTACACCTCCACATTCGGTTCCTCGTAGCATTGTGTTCTAGGGTTGACTCTGATAGCATTGTCTTCTAGGGTTTGACTTCGGAGGATCAGCTCCGAAGTCTACAAAAAATCATCCCGATGGTAATGATCTTGTATTTTTTATACGGTAGTACTTGAACGCACGTTATAGCAGAGGGTAACGAAACATTCAACTTCCACTGTGCAACGAGCTGCCTTGCGGCTAAACCGTTATCACTGTAGCCGACAATCACATTTTCTGTTTTATTGTGGTTGAAATCGATCTCAGAAGAACAACGTCATGGATTCGGAGCACGAGCGTTTGAGCCCCACGCTGCTCCGTAGCCAGGTTGTAAGTTTTTTTTGGGGAAAACACATTTTGAGGTGGGCAAGAATTTTATTTTTATTATATGTTTAAAACAAATTTTTCTGGGCACAACAAAATTTTGGGGGCACAAAAAATTGGGGTGTTACTGCCCCCGTGACTGCTGGCCCGGGCCCACGTGAAGCAATTGTTTGTGATCGTTTCACCAGGAAAAAGTTGATGAGACAAAATCATAATGACCTTATGCATGAAGGACATGATTTTTAGTTCCTGTTTTTTTTACGCTGGAAGGTGAAAACTTATGCCGAGTACTTGCCGGAAGATCCAGTTGTTACCAGCCACCCGGAATAAGCCCAAGCGCGAGCAGTGGTGCGAGTCAAAACGGAAACGACAGCGGTGTGGACGAAGATTTGGATGAAGATGCGAACAGCGAGGTAGCTTGGGAGTAAGAACAGCTGGTGAAAGACAAGTGATAACCTTTAGGTAACGCGGTGAAGTTCGCTTGTTTCTCAGGGCAAAAGTTCCGACAAGCTTTTAATCGCAATTCACGGCAACTCGTTCAACTGTTGCAAGAAAACCTTTCACTAGAAGACATTGCCAATGTGTTTTCGTTTAAAAGAACATCTCAAAAACGTCCAATCACTTATCTTAAACCTTTTGCTTAGATATTAGTTGCCAGTTTATGCTTTTTAATCTGGCTATATTTCAACACAACGAAAGGAGAAACAGTTTCGGAAAGACAAAAAGAGTTTGGGTGAAAACTAAAGCGTCACGATGATAATACTGATCAAACAATGCATGAAACATTCTCTGAAAATCATAAAGGCTTACGTCAACCTCATGGGTGGAATAACAAAAAGCCAGAAACGTCTTCCTGCTACTTCTGCTTTTCCAAACTACATCACATAGATGGGAGCGAAAATTATCATAGTTTTGAAATAGTTTTCCAAAAACAGCATTGTAATGGCAAAAAATTGCACAGGTTGAAATTGTAGTCGAGTTTCTAAATCAATTAAGACTTAGATTGTCGCATTTAGCTTCGTCCGAAAGTACAACATGGGTTCAGTCTTAGACGTAACAAGGACGACACTCACGAAAGCTATGTTCGCTTGGTCTCCCTAAGATTCCTGATTTCCCTGAATAATCGAGACAAGATTAAAGCATACACTTCCAATATTTTTTGGTTGTTTTTATTTGATAAATGAAATAGACACGAATCACTAAAACTTACCAATAAGTTTCATATAACGTCTTCTCCCGATACGCCCTCGAACACAGCGACACAGACACAACTTTCTTAAGCCTTTGCCAATTCTTACAGATGTCAGGTTTCTGACTCTTAAACTTAAACCTTCTCGTTCAACCGTGTCTTTCCTAAAGGAAAATATTATGTTTAGCATGCCATTCTTACATTTGGTTCAGATCGTGACACGGACTCGTAGAGTTTTTATGAAGAAGGTTCCTGAGTCACATTTCCGCAAATTCGTAGCACGTATTTTTGTGTGCAGACTTTACATGTTATCCTGTCGTACATTTTTCATCAGACAACATGACAAACTAAGTTTGGTGTATGACTGGTTTAAAACGGGTCCCAACTGTTTATTAAATTACAACGGGCTTTTGACTTTTTAAATCATCAAACAGAGTGATAGGGATTACCTATGCCAACGCCGTGTAAAACAGAACAGGTAATACAGGGCTTCGCCTTTGGATCAAACAAGACAATAAATTGCCTTTTGACAATATCGATCCTCAGGACAGGCGGCGTGGCAGAATTCCACTAGGACTGAGCAAGGCATCGGCCTTTTGACAATATCAGTCCACGTGGCAGGCTGTCAATTTGGACAAGCCAAATTTACGGTGTCAAGTGTCAAGGATTCACCTGGAAAATGCCAC
>JGI24022J15233_10010236_pt1 | contig 10624 bp, 5 predicted proteins | sample Ectturendosymbi2_FD_15233 | JGI IMG/M metagenome (IMG submission 15233)
TTAGGTGCCCCTAGTCGGCTAGTGCTGAAAGCTCGCTGTTGTTAACTGCATAGTGCAGGGGTGGGCAATTATATTTGCTTGGGGGCCACATTGAGAAGGCCACGTTTAGCAGAGGGTACGTACCTTCTTATGCGGGTAGAAGCAAGTCTCGATTTATAGCCTCAGCACTAATGTTTACTGTGAGAAGTTGGATGAAATTTCAGATTTGAAGATTTTCCTGAATGCTTCTGCAGGCCACTGAAAATGTTTTGGCGGGCCACATTTGGCCCACGGGCCACTATTTGCCCACCCCTGGTGCAGTGCATTGAATATTCCTTTCCCTATCCACACTGCACATGGTGTTACACTTGTGATAGTAGTTGCATAACATTGTTATTGTTACACCACAATCACAAAGTGTCCGCAACGTTCCACTAACGTGGATTAGTCAGTCGTCACCAATTTGTTGGCAGATGGTTTCTTTTTTAAAAAATTTGCTTTGTAGAAAAAATATTTTGATACAACTAGTTGACTGTCAAGAGCCTACTTTTCTCTGTGTCAGGATGGAACTCGTTGGAACATATTTCGCTTTCATGTGAATTGTACTCACTTTCGTGGAGCTGTTTTCGTTCATGCGGGGCCAGCACAATTGCGTACGGAAAATGGTGTTCCGTTTCACATGTGCAGTGCTGTGGAAGTTGCATTGTTAGCACAGAATATTCGACATAGCAGTACACGTCTGTGGCTGCATCTACATAACAGTAAACGTGTGTGATTGCATTACCATTACCAGTAAAGTTGCGTTTAGGTGTCTCTAGTGAATAATAACGTTAGTTCGTATTTAACGATATTCACAAGCTCATGTTGAGTTTGATAGGGTTAATCATAACAACATAATCTTCAAAACAACGAAAAATCACCATGCAAGATTGACATTTGTTGGCCCCCCTACTTTTGCCTTGGTCCCGCAGTGTTACCCCCCAATTTTTCATTCTAGTATCGCCACTGGAATCACGTTGTTGTGGAACAGTAAATACGTTTGCAAATGGATATTAATGTAATTTAGTAAAGAATACTTGTGCCATTGTTGCATAGTACAACTGCTACTCAAGGTTTATCACAGTTGCGGAGAAGCTTATGACTGGATACTGTACTACGTTTTTGTTCACCACTTGTACGTGATTGGGTATGAGTCGCCGATATTTATATGCAGGTTGAATGTTGCCGTCGATGGATTCACCATGTTTGCATGAAGCTCCAGAGAGTTACACCTCGCTATCGATACAGCAAACGCACAAAACTTCAGTTACATCAGTTCTTGCTGTCTCAGTACTTTCGGCTTTCCAAAATATTGTAACGTGTGAAACGATTACGTGAATTTGCATGTCGCCCACTTGCACAAATATTGCAACATCGATATCTGTCAAACTACCATTTGTACCGATATTGCACTCACAATCGAAGCTGCACTGGTGTAAACTGTGGCACAACTTGCAAGCTACTCTGGTGAGAAGAAATACAGTTTCAAGAACACAACAAAAAATTTAAGATAGAGTTTGCAGGAAGATATCATATTGAAGTTGCTTTTACTGTAGTCTCATCTTGAGTTTTGAATGCGTGCATAGTTTTTGAATTTGCCAGCGAATCATCAGATAACTACAACACTGACTGCAAGATAAAATACAGTATCAGTGTGGACTTGACAGTTTCTACGTAAGTGTTGAGATAAAATTCTCGCTCTGTTCACCTTGCTTAATTAACCGTAGATAGAAATAATATCACTCACCATGACATTACGCGGCCCAGACCCGTAACCAGCTTGGGACACCAGGGGACGAAGAGCTTTCTAAAAGTGGCCCAAATTTTTTAAACTATGTCCAACATAATTTTCCAGGGGGGCTTTGCCCTCACTGGCTACGGGTCTTCTGCGCTGCGACCTGTCCCGTGCTTGGAAAAGGCGGAACTGTATGGTTTTATGTTTTTTCGACGTGGACTTTGACTGCAGTTAACCGGGATTCAAAGCAGCTAAGAATTTGTTGCATTCGGCAGAAAGTGTGTTTAACATTCGGGCCAGTTAGGTCTCCATTTTCGCTTAAACATAAAATCTATAAATGCGGCCAATAGTCCCAAATAAAGTGTCTGCCTTCTCCAGCCAGGAAACAATTCGTTGCACTACGTTTGCTGCTTTCAAGGCCATTTCGAGTACGGCACACTGCAGTTTATATTTATGATAATATCAAATGTTTCAACTTGCCTTTAACATTCTTGAAAATGATTTAAAACTACTGTATTACTCATGTGTACTGCAGATGCGTGTATTGGAGGCTTGGGGTGAACTTCTTCGGTCGTTTTCATTGCGATTTACACTGCGTGGAGAGAAATAAAGATTCGTGGTATTCACTTTCAGTTCTCTATTCTGAACCTGTGCTTGCAGTACTGTAATTTCATACTTGCTACGCCAGGAGCATTGTTATGGCAGTGATAATCATAGGCCTGTTCGGTTCAGCCTTTTCTTTACCCATTGGCCAGGAAATTTGTAAAACTGACCTTGCAAAATTGTGTTAATATAGTTTTGTATGGAAAAAAGCAATTTTAACGCCTGCAGTGTGTGCAAAATCCTTATTGAAAGTCATTTTTGTAAACTTTCAATACTGTATTTTCAAAACGGTACGCGATCGCTTTTCCTAGTGATAATATTCGCACGTTTTTGCAACTAAGGGTCCAGAATTCACATTCGTTGGGCAGGATTTCAGCTCTGAACATCAAAAGAATAATTTCTGCTTGTCCAGAGGAAGGCAGTGATGTATTCTACAAAATTATAGTAATCACCGTTGGAGCGAAACACATTTTTTTAAAAAAGAAATAGCCTATATATAGCAATTCTTCTTCTCCATCTTTCCCAATGTTTTTCCCCTCAGTGCGTGACGGTCAGTCACAATGGCGGCGGACAAACCTGCACTAACAGATATATGCCTATAGGCAGAGGTGGATGCCGTCACTGGAAAATCGACAGAAATGTTACTTCGCTATACGCAATTCCGTGCTATAATTGTTAATGTAACAAGCTACCGTCACTTCTTGAACAAAATGAAAAGTATCTTATTCTGGGGGTGGAAGCGATTTCTTTATGTACTTTGAAATTTGTACATATATGTAGAAGCATCTTACCCGCTTTTAATGGCATTACCTGGAAACATTGATGGGAAGGATGACCAGTGACGATCCATTCCATAGCCTACTGTACCACTTCCAGGGTCGCCAGAAAAGCGGTAGGGCATGGGGGGCAGTAAAAGAATTAGGGCACTGGAAATAACAAATGATAGTTACCATAGGCTACATGCTAGTTTCTGTGCCACAACAAAATTGGCTTCAGAAATAATAACAAATGTTATAGAAAAACATTCTCAATTTTGTGGGTGCACGATTAGCTGCAATATATTTTTTCAAATCGATCTTGGGAAACCATAAAATATCATGTATGAAGTTATAAAAAAGAACCTCCACCCCAAAAGTGCAGGAGGTCAATGCCCTCGCCCTCTGGCATACCTGTATGACATGGTTTTTCGATATTTTTATTGTTATTTATCAATGAAGTGTGTACAGATCGCAGTTTTTCAAGATCTACATCCGAGGTAGTTTTCCTGTATCCAATCCAAAACCGAATTAAAAAAATATTGTAAACTCGATCCGTTCCAATATCCCAATCTTCCTTCACAATAAATGCAATATTGCAAAATCAAAAATAAAAACAAGTTCAGGTATGATGTGGGAAAATGTCAAAGCGAAACACACGGCATCTGAAAAAAATTTTACCAGGCGGCACGTAGACTGCTACCTGGCCTTACTAGCTTCTCAAGCCATGTCGAAACTTGCATAGCTTGTTTGTGTGGTAATCACAATATAGATACAAAAAGTTAGCTTGCTCAAATTTGAAAACTGTTTAATTACAATACTGACAACTGGTTCACAGTTGTAAAATACAACATAGCTGGCCTACTTTCATCCTTCCATACCCCAGCACCTGCAATCTACCTCCTGTCTCGTGCAGGCTGTTGCAATAGACGCAATTAAACAAGCTGTTGCAATAGACGCAACAGCCAACAAGCTGTTGCAATAGACGCAATTAAAAAATTTCAGCATGACCCGACCCAAACCCAAAAATCGATATCCATAACCGATCCGCAACTGAAAAATTCTATAAAATCCTGATCCAAAATTTGGATAGTCCCATCCGGCCGCACCTGTGATCCAAATCGCCACTGTAAATATCACTGATGATCTTAAATTCAAATGTGCTACCTCCAAATCCCCAAACTTGATAAGCAGCCATTTATATGTGTTTGTGCTAGTAGCATATTCGAAATAATCAGCACCTTCAAAAGCACATTTTCAAATGTGCTAGTCGCACATGTCAAAATGTGCTAGTCGCACATATCAAAATGTGCTAGTCGCACATATCAAAATGTGCTAGTTGCACATTCAAAATGTGCTAGTCGCACATTCAAAATGTGCTACTTCGCGAACTCGCACAAAATGTGCTAGAAATGAGTTCTACCCCGCCTCAACACGGCCCTCCAGCTCGCGCGGTGTCAAGCGAAATTTCTGACTTCACATCATGTACACATGCACAGAGCAATATTCTGCATACTAAATACGTTGATAAAACTGATTATTAGGGCTTAGGAATACAGGTAAGTGTGACGGGTTAGGATTTGGGTTAGGCTGGGAAAAAGAAAAGCAATTGAGGTCAAGGACTAAGCCCGAAAATTTCCAATGGTGGAACTTATTCCCGTGCTATAGTTTGTTGTGGGTACCTGATATCTAACCAAAGTGTTTTAATTTACACAACACACATCAAAAAACGAATTAGCAAACGTAAATTCTTTATTCTGCAAAATAACTGAAAAACAACAACAGGTCAGAAATTTCGCTTGACACCGGCCCTCCGTTTAGTGTTATCCACAGAATAGGTGCCAAAGTGAAAGCTGAACTGGAAGGAAATGCAGAACAAGTGACATGTATGAGCAGGTTTTACCATCAGTGTAAACTTAAAACGGTCCCAACTCCCAATGCTTGCAAAATAGCATTTTTCATGATGACTAATTAACATCGGGATTGTAACACTGTATATTAGACCCACTGCTATGTCATTAAGGCAGACATGCTTGCTAGTAAGCTAAAATATTTTTGGTACAGCTCAGCTGGTTTCCATATCTATCATCATGGCACATGCTGTAAGGCTATACAAAGCGATATTTTCTAAAATTCCTCAAACATTTTTTGGTATTGAGTTCGACATAGCTACTCTATGCAAGCATTTTTATGCAGATTGCATTTTTAGATGCATTTCTTCCCTTCCTTTACTATTTCTAAGCTCATCTCATCATTTCTGAAGATTTTAGCTTAAATTTCATTGATGCGCTGCATCCAATCTTGTTAACTGGCCAAATGGTTTAAAGTGTAAGCACCTGCCACTTCCTTTTCTAAACTGTTTGTCATAAAAATAACTCTTACCAATGAATCATTCTACTTCTTTCTCTACAGTACAGTAGTAGAAGTACAGGATACTTTGCATTCTCACAAAAGCTGCACAAATAAACTTAGCAATTTAATCTTCTGCAAACATAAATCATATCTCAATCTACCAACCAACAAACAATAAACATGATTCTCTTCATAAGACAGTGACTTTGATTAAATTTGTTAGACTAACGCACTGCCCTCATAGTCAATAGGCCTGACCCTCTGTTCTACGCTGTGGTACTGTACGTCTCCGTTCAATCTCGCAAATACCTACTGCTTATATAAATCATCATTGCTTCCCGCACAATAAACTTTCCGATTTTGAACAGAAAACACGAGACTACACAATCAAATGACGACCTTTCAAGACAGACAACGGTCGCTAAACTTGCAAACTATCTTCAAAAACTGGTAAAAAATAAGAAACTATTGCTTACAACATGAAAGTCGTTTTCAACATCAAATTTGTACCTTAAATATCAAACATCAAAAAATTTCTGAAAACATCAAATCTGATGTTATAGCATCAAAAGTGGCATCTGTTGCAGTTGACTGCATCTTCCTGAACTACTGAGCCAAACACAGGCGAAAGATGGCAATTCGGGGCATTAACTAACAGGACAGCAACCAGCAGCAATAGAGATCCATCACTGACTTCACTCTTTGTTTCCTCTAGTCACCACGTTCAACTATATCAATTGCAACCAAAGTAACAGTAAATCACCTAGTGACTTCACTCTACTACTACTAGGTTGCACTATCTTTATATAGGGATAAGTGAACTACGATAATTCGCTTGTGGTGACTATTACAGTGACTTGTTACTCATGGGCACCATCTGGCGGTGACCATTATTTACATGTGGCGCCATCTACCGACCGCCACATCTCTGGATGAGCACTACCTAAATTTTATGTGAGTTAAATTTTATTTGCCAATAGATTTTCAACGTATCACCATGACCAACATATTGTCCAAATCGTCACACCAGCGTTCCCCAAAGTCCGGCCTGCGAAGGGTTCCAATCCGGTCCGCGAGCTTCCTAAGAATGTTTAGTGTTTTTACAATTTCGTCTAAATGAATTAATGTAAGATGTAATTACACGAAACGGATAAAAAAACAAAAAGCAGTTGCTGCAATTGATAATTTTATCCCGATAAGCTTTACGCTATAAACCAAACAAACCAAGCTTATCTCTTTGATCAAGGATCAACTACAAACGTTTAGGAGTGAACTTGCATTTTGTGTAACAGAAAAGATTCACTTAGGACCGAGGCCATTCTTTGCAATGTTACGCTTTGCGTACAACTCAGACAAGTAAACATAAAACAGAAAATTGTTACATCATAGTTGCTTTTTGTGTTGGAACTTACTGCGCACCAGCTCCCTTATACTGTACTTGAGCTTGGCGCCCAGACTGCTGCAGAATCTACATTAGCATGCATAAACATTTGTAAATTGTAGTAGAGATTTGGCGTTTGAAGTATAAGCGTTATTTGGTAGATTTTAGATTTTTTAACAGGAATACTGCATGGCAGTGGTGTAGCCAGCCCAAATTTTTTGGGGGGACAAAATTTTGAGGGACAAAAATGTTTGATTTTAGGCGAATAACACTATTTTGTTTGAGGTACCTCCTCTCAAAGCACAAAATGACTATATATTCTAACAATTTTGGGGGGCCATGCCCCACTGGGCTCCCAACTGGCTAAGCCTCTGCTGCATGCTAATTACAAGCGAGTTTGTTGGGTACCAGCATTTAATACCATGTGCAACAGTTATGGAGTCTCAATACTTGATCTCGAGGCCAGTTTCGACAGTGGTTTATGGGGGTACAAGTGCACCCCCAAAAGTTTTGATTTGTCAAAAATCCTGGCAAAATCTCTAAAAATTCGCGCAAAATCCCGCAAAATTTGGGCACAGATGCTTCGGCACCTTTGTTTCCTGTTGTACCATGAAGGAGACTGACTGTCGAAATATGTCCGAATTTGACTTTTTCTTTTCCAAAATACACGTGATTTTTGTGTGGCTTCCAAAAAAACGTCTTAATCATTTCTGAGAGTGAAATTTTTCGAGTAAGTTTGAGTAAATTCGGGCAAAAATACTTCGCACTCCCAAAAATTTGCCTGCCTCTACTCCTAGTACTATCGAGACCCATTTCTGCGAGTCTCAGTCTTGAAGGTTTCAGGTCTCATCTGGGTCTCGAAGACTACAGATCTCTGTCTCAAACCTATTGTCTTGAGACTTTAAATACTTCAACAATATGATTTAGTAAAACTTGTTTATTTCAACTACTTCGAAGTTGAAATACTTTTTGTCTGTTTTGTGTGCAGGTAAGATATAAAATACAGTAAGCAAATAAGAAAAATGCCGACAATTCGCAAAATGTCAACTTCGAAGCTGGTGAAGACACTGTTTTGAAAATTGTTTGAAACATTTCGGCAAAATCTGCAAATTTTCGTGTCTCGGACTTTTTGATGAAGTCTTGGTCTCCACTACGTCTCTGCTGTCTAGTCAGTGATTGGTGAGGTATACAGGGTTCTTGAAAATCGTCGAAGCTTTTCACGTATTGCAGCGTCAAGCATGAAACCAAATATTACAACTATTATGCAACAAAAGAAGCAGTTGCAGAAGTCACTTTGCCAACATGGTACCAAATAAAGAAAACAAATTGCAATTTACAAACGTGTCTAATGTTATGTGTGTAGTTTTTTGTTTTTTTCAATGCACAAAACAGTCCGGCCCGCGGACGCTGATGAGATGGCGATTTTGGCCCAGCATCCAAAAAGTTTGGGGACCGCTGCTTTACACACATGAAACTCACCAACCTAACCTTATTTACATCCAAGTTGTATGAAAGTTTTTGGACTTCCGGTGAAGTTGTTTTTCACATTTGAAGTTTACATTATAACATGCTTTGTAAAAAAAACAACCTGCAATAATAATAATTGATAATAAGCAAGGTAACCTCATATTCAGAAAAAATGACTCCGGCTCCACTCCTATTTTCGAAATTCGTTAAGACTCCAGCCGGGGTCCACTCCGACACTCCGGCTCTTGCACACTTCTGATATTTTCAAAACCAAGTTTTTAACGAAGTTAACGCTGATCGGCCATAGCAGAGAAAATAAAGACAATTGTTTTGAATAAAGTAAATTATCGCAGAACACAATCTTAAACGGCTTATTAGGCAGATCATCAGCTTTGGACCAGAAAAAAATATATACTTCAATCTCAGAAATTTATTAAAATCCATCAATTTAATCATCTGCATCGTCAGAAGCATCGAATAATAGATTCCAATCCTCGGCAGATACCTGGTCGTCGTACGGGTCATTTTCTGGTGTTATTAGCTGAGCAAGTACAATGTTGTCTTTCTCGTCGTCGTCCAGCCACAACATATCATCTTCCGTTCCATCCATTGTCACTTCTTAAAAATGGCCTCGGCTTATTGGGCGGCAATATGAAAAAAACTCATTTTCACAGCTAAATATTGGCCTTGGCTTATTCGATGATTCGGCTTGTTAGGTGGAAAATACGGTATCAAAACGAAAGGCGCCCGATCATGGGGAGAGTCGACACTTAAAACCTTTGCACAGTGAGACACGTTTGCTTGATTACAATAACGGTGGAACAAATGTGACAAATTCAGCGTTTTATTCGAACCTTGTCACCGCCAACAGACATATAGCCATTTTCAAGCAAAAACACCTGTCATTTTGTGAACCAATCCATAAAAATAACAAAAATAACATCACATGTTGTGCACTCACATTCGGAATGAAAGCATGAAAAACAGAAAAATAGTATCTATTCTGCCGCAAGAGGTGAAACTCTGCTGGAGTTATTTTGCCATTCGAACTGTAGTGTATCCGGCTTTGTCCACTTTTAACACCGAGTTGGTGGCACTAGCAGTTGTAATTGTTGCAACCTCTCCGGTGGTGTTACGTTTATTGCGTGATTCACCACGAGCGGGATGTGCGCGAAGAACAACAACATATATATGTGGTGCGAACAAGCAATAATAGAGTTATTGCGGCGTGTGATCTATTGTTGCTTACTGCCACAGTGCGAAGCTTTGCGTGCTTGCTGCTCGGGCTTTCCGATCGCAATAGTATGATGAACCTAGTTGAGTGGGAATTCCTGCTGTGGCAGTGGTGGTCAGTTAGGCTCTCATCACTGTTGTTTTGGCTCTCTGCTAACAGAGATGACTCTTTTTATGGGAGCACTTTTTGTTAGGCGACTTTTCTAAGAAGTTTTGAAAACCAGACATAAGTGTACAATTTGAGTTAGGGTTTTTGGTTATATGAAAAAGACGATACGCTGATCCAAGGATATGCTGTAGTCCTTGTCATGTGACTAATTCAACCAATCTGGTTCAGTTAATGGCAAAATAGCTCCAGCATTCAACCAATCTGGTTCAGCTAAAGGCGAAATAGCTCGACACCACACAGGCAGTGATTTTTACTGCTGACCGCAAAATAGGCATTGCCAAACGTAAAAAGGCTTAAGCTGAAGCTACTGCTTGACGGTTTTTAACACATTTAATTCATACATCCTAATCATCTCGAAAAATGAAAAAGAACAAAACTATAGTAAATCATAGAAGTAGGCTAAACAAGCCTAATTGATAGCTGAATTACACTGCAGTCACTGCAAAACATCACATATGAAGCAATCAATATAACTGTCGAAAGTTGAAACATCACTCAAAGCTAGAGCGCATAGAAAGTTTGAAAACGGCAAAGCAAATCGATTTTGTAACACTGGGAGTAGATCACCGTTTAATATGTAGCAGAGATGATCACTATCCGGTTACCCAGTTGGATATCCGGCAGGATAGTGAGTTTGCAACCGGATACGGATATCCAAAAACTGCTTTCAAACGGGAACCGGATACGGATCCGGATATCCGAAACGCTTTTATCGATGTTTTTAGGATTCAGACTTTTGGAAAAGTTGCGCATTGCACAGTCATTAATTTATTATCTTCAGAAGCATTTTTTCAGCCTTCTGTGCCGTGAGTTCCAGTTTGTCTATGGTGTAATCTCTGCACCATAGTGTAATCCCATTCCCCCTCTTAATCTGGTAATTGGAAACTCCAAGTTTGTCAGCATGAATCTGT
>JGI24022J15233_10010238_pt1 | contig 10624 bp, 6 predicted proteins | sample Ectturendosymbi2_FD_15233 | JGI IMG/M metagenome (IMG submission 15233)
GGTCCAAAAGAAGAAGGTAATTTTCTGATGGGCAAACCCACGCACACGCACAGAAGCAACAGTTACAATAACGCACCGAACGCATCATACCTCACGCAGCAGAGCATTGGTGGTATGTTTGACGGTTGGTTCCGGGTGGGGCCCTTCGTTCTGGAACACCAACGTTTTGCCATTTCCTTCCAAAATCACGTCGCTGTTGTTCGTGGGCCGCGGTTCGAAGTTGTACGAGTTGTTGTAGCTAAACGAGAATTTCAAAGTTCCGCCGTAGCTGTTGATCTGAAAAAGAATTGAAATCGTTAAAAACGCTCAGCAAAATAGAAAGAACGATACCTGTGGTGTGGCTAGTAACGGGTTACAAACATTATAAACTACATTTGAATGATGGCAGCGTACAATTAACAGTTGAAAGATGTGGTAGGTATCGCGTGTCACGGCAGAGCCAAGCGATAAAACCTTAAGCATCTGGTTGCAGCGGACAATCATTATGCCAGAAATATTTAAAACCCTGTCGAAGGTCACCCCACTGGTTTCTTCAACGCCATTAGAAAATACCAAACGGCTTGCTACAAAAACTACCACTGTAACTTCAAATTCTGGTTCTGACAAGTATCGACAAATGGAGTTTTTTTATCCCACTTTGCACTAATTACGTGTCTTTCGCCCAATGTATCAGGTAACACACGATCGAGATTGCGAAAAAGTTTTTCATTGTGCTCAAGTTGTAGTTCGATTATCAAAACCGTGGTAACACAAAAAAGGTCCCCACATTCAAAATCCGCGACTCACCTTCGCGCCCAGAAACTGGGCCGGCAAGCTCCAGTAATGGGCGGCGGCCAGGAACCTTTTGGACAAATCAATCAACTGCAGTTCCTTCGCAGCGGGATTAACCGTGATCTGGTTGCTGTTGATCGGCTCGGGTGTGCCGGGCTTACCCCCCTCGACCTCGGCTGGCTCGAGGTGCACTTGGCGCTTGTCGCCCGGTTTGTCGAAGCTTATTCCCACCTTGAGCGAACAGGAAATCGATCGGTGAGTAAAATGGGAAAAGTCGAGACAGTCTGCGACATGGATTTGCCATCCTTGAAACGCGAGATAGCAACAACGAAATAATTAACAGACGACGACTTAAGAGTTCTGACTCGCACCAGCGCACGGCCAACGACGAATCGGGCGACTTTGAACTTGTGCACTGGCGGGTGCAGTTGCGCCGAAAAGAGCGAACTGCACCGGCGCTTGGTCTCTTTCTTTCTCCTGCGAGCAGATTTTCGCTTGCGTGCAACACACGAGCGGAGGAGACGCAGCTTTCGACAATTCCGACGTCGCTGGGTATTTCCTGTTTTGTCGTCAAGGGAGTCAAGGCGTTTTGTCGCTCAAATAAAAGTAAACGCGAATAGACTTTAAAGCGGTTTGAAGCGTGCCCACCGCCGCATTGCAAAGCTTTAAAACAGGATCCACCGCATAAAATGTATTCGAACAAACGTATGGAAAGACAGTTCCAAAACTTTTCAACATTTTTTATGCTTTTTTTCGTCCAAATAAGGTTTAAACACGAAAATAAGAATCAAGCGTCATTTCATAGCAGTGTGACCTGCTGTTAAAAGCAAAAAAACATTTTACCTCAGAAAACTCCAAACGGCTTGACCGGCATTGATCTGTTATTCCAAAGCAGAAGCATCGGGTGCAGTTTTCTGGCATGTCCGGGTTGGTTGAGACGTCGAACTCGCCAGTGAGGCAAGGCTCGTCGCTCCGTGTCTCATCAGCAACTGACACCAACAAAGAACAGTTTCGGTCTTGCTTGTACATGCGAACGTAGGCTCAACCGCTCAGGCGAGAAGCATTAAGCTCCTTTGTGTCGTAGCCATGAACGAACAAAGCATCTCGTTTATGTGTGTTTCAAGAAAAAAAAACGCAACTTTTGCGCAAATTTAAAGTTAGTGCATTATTGTTTTCAGATTGCAAGTGGTTTCAAAACGATCATCTCCAAAATCATTACCGCAGATCAAGGAACATGCATTTGAATATTTTTGCAAATGATTACATTTTGTTCTTACTGCAAATCAGCGCCAATACCACAGCATCAGCCACAGCTTGTTTGGCACCCGCACACACTGACCAACTTACTATTATCTGGCAAAACAGGCTTTTCTTCAACAGTCAACACAAGATCGGGAACAGCAAATATCCCGCCCTGTGAGTTGATCGCCTCGCATGTATACGCTCCCTGGTCAGATAGCTTCACTTTCCTGCAAGTAAAACCACGGCCTGTTCACAAAATCTTCAGATGAAAGCAAAAAGTTATTTTCGAGACTGAGATGCAGTCAAATTTCAAGAAAAAACTGCTGGGCAATTAGTCAAGGCACAAAGTCTTAACGTTTTCTGTTTGCTCTGAAGTTTTGTCTGGTCGAAATGAGGATAAAAAGGTTCGATGAAATATGAAACAGCCAACTCCAGCAAACATGCTATTGCTGCTCAACCCATGAGATCACAACATCGATGGATGTGGACACGGGTGGTTGCAATTTTGAAATGTCTTTCTTACTAATACAACATTCACTAAAGTATTAAAAATGATCATGAAGTGTCCGATTCAGTTCGCGCGAGTCTAAAACAGTGTATATCTGCAATCGCCCGCTCAGCAAACATTTTTAAACTAATCCAGGGCGCACTGACTTGATTGACAAAGTTCCTCTTCCGTTGGCCGTCGACATAGTCACGCGCGGTGGACGGGGTACGTTACCCCAGTTCACTCTCCACGATATGATGGGGGAGGGAATGCCCACCGCTTCGCAGAACATCTCGATGTCCTCGCCTTCCACAGCAGTCAATGTTCGATCAGGTGGAACGATAACGACCGGGGCAGCTGCAACGACAAACATCAAATATCTCTGACGTCATTTTATTTCAGTGTTTCCCGCTTGGGTTGTTCCTGTCCTGCACTATTTTCAGCATGCACGAGAAGTTTAAAACGTAATGTTGCTTTTTAGCGAATTTCGCTGAAACGCAACCGCTTAATCTTTGCATGACTGCAGATTGCTATGGAATGGAAAGCAGGAAGTGCCAGAACACGAACTCAGCTTCTCGTGACGGTTGGTTAAAGGAGATCGCTGAAGTATACAATGGCCGTAATACGTTACAACGAGCAACTTCTTTAAACCACTCTAGCAGGTGTCAGCGCGAAATACATCGCGTAAAATTAACTGCTAAAGCAGGGTTTTTGATCATTTGAAGCTGCCATGTAATTGTAGGATTTTCGAACCTAAAGGTATGGCGGAGTGTTCAATTACTTGGTGTCGATAGAAGAGCAACATGCGAAGAACGCTCAGAGGACTGTGATGTGTCTGATGTCTGACAATCTGCCCAAAGATATTAAGTCTTTATTTACACATCAACTCAAAGTTCGCTAAAACCTTAAGAAGACGTTTGTTTCCCCATAGACTCAAGAGCAATAGCGAATTGAACCGCTCCACTCTGTATGTTATGACTGCTCCACAGCCCATAGAATATAAATTATGAATGTTCCCGACATAGCCCTTGTGGTCTCATGGAANCTGAACTAAATTTGTTTCTTGAATGCCAGTTATTGAGTTCAGTTCATTTTGACCTCCTTTCCAATGTCAGCGCTTTGTTTACTGTGTCTGAGGCTTTTTCAGTACAACAATTTCTTAACTTCAATAACTCAAGAGTTCTGAAACATTTGTTTATACAGCCATGGCGATCTACCAAACACACAAATGCAACAAGTTGGATTGTGGATCCAACTCGTTGCATTTGTGTGAAATTTCATTATATCCTGCAAGCGATTTTAACATATCTTTTGCTGCCTGCTCTCGAATATACTGCGTTAATCATTAACATTTGTTTGTTACTGTGTTGCTGCAGAACACGTGTGTATAACTTATAATATCACATTGTCCGAGATGCAACAAACAGTGTTTGTTCAGACACCAATCTGCAACCGATTGTCATCAAATAAGTAAATAATAATAAACATTGATGTCCAATTGGATCTGGAAGTTCGAACACAATGCAACAGTTTTCTTTTAATTAACTCCTGCTGCTTATGTTTGGGATCAGTGGCATAAAAAGGAGCAGGCAAAGGACTCTATTGTTGGTCCGTCCGACTAGAATCTGACCCGGGAAAAAATCAATGCTTTTTTCTTCCCCCCCAAACCAGCGACATACAAGCGTACGAAAATATGGTAAGCGATGTCATTCAAAGTTAAAGAATGCCACGAGTGATCAGCTAATCAACATACATGCTCTTCCTACCCGGCTACGGTTATTGGCGGATACCACCAGGGCTAATGTAAATAAAAATTTATAAAGTAATCGCCAAGTTTAGATTTATTTCAGAGCAATTTATTTCCCGCAACTTGCTGTTAGTTATGTTAACACATGTTGCAGGCCAATATTTTCCTATACAAATATTAAACTCAAGCCATAAAAAAATAAAATAAAATGTAATAATCGTAATAAATTTTTTTTTAACTGACGCACTGATACGATCTTGGTGTGTTCTTAAAACGGGACCAACAACAACCAATAAGAAGTGAGTAATCTGACTTACAACAACCGTCTTCATCTGACGAATCCGAGCAGTCTGGTTCACCATCGCACTGGTAACTGGTTGGCACGCAGGCACCATCTCCACAAGCGAAATGCATGGCAGGACATCGGGCGCCCGGTGCCGAAGTGGCTGCAAAGAGTTTTGAGGTGAACATGGAAACGTAAACGTATGCACAGCAGGCTTACCAATCACACCGCGTATCCACTGCTTGACGGTTAATCATCCGTGAGTACCATTCAAAAAACGCCCGGGGGTGAAATTTCAGAAATACTACAAGGAGCACAGTCCTATCGTTTTCAAGTAGAGCGCCACAAAATTCTAATTAACGACACAGAAACAAAGTCTTTTACGACGGCGATAACTTTTTCTGTGCAACTTCAAATGCAGCCATTCATACCGAATCTAACGTTGCGCCATACTGGCAGCGATCTCAAAAAATCTGCACTCAAGTCTGCACTACCTGGAACGGATTTGACTCCTTTTCTAGTTTTCTTGTGACTACAATTGTTTCTCGACGAAAAAGTGTTTTTGCTCGAAACTGGGGAGGATTTTCCTTTTCACGCCCTGGGCTACGAAAACCTCTGTGAGGTTTCCTAATAGCTGGGTGGTCAGCTCTGGTGTAATTTCGCTGTAGTTACAAGCAATAGCGCTGTCGCAGGAGTGAGTAAACTAGTTTGAATGGCTAAGTCTTTTACGGCAAGACACAAGAGGCCTTGATTTGAGAAACGCCACCTTGTCTCAACAAATTGACCTCCTGTACGAGTGTTTGAAGCAGTGAACATTGTGAGCTGTATGCTTTTATAGAAAACAACAGGTTAGCTTGTGCAAGACAAGAAGGTGGTGTGAGTGTAAGATGCAAACAATGTCTAGACACGGTACTCCACGTCCAGGCGGTTATGCTACAGCATCGTGTGACGCGTCATTGACTTCAAAATGTAACCAAAACCACCATCATCTTCGTCAGCCAAGCAAAACAAACTGATTGTATTAAAAACATGAGTGCGTTTTCAAATTAGCTTGGACAGATCGCTCGGCGCATGTGGTATTGCTAAAATCAAAGCTACGATTTTGTGCATCAGACATGAACAAAGGCCAACGAAACAAGTTATAGTTACATTATCCATCAAATTCTCATCATTTACGCACGCGCGTTGAAAGAAAATGATGCAAACAACTGGGTTTCACTTTCGACTGCAGACGATCTTTGAAAAATAAATCCTTGTTTTCAGTTGACAATTGTACAATTTTTGTGTGTTTTTTTTCTTCCCATTTTGTATTTCATTCTTCATGTACACAACGTAACACGCACTGCTAGACATTGGCATTGCATGTTTACTCTCTATACAACAAGTGAGTATCGCGGTTAAAACTAACGTTTTACGTTCATCAGTTGAAAGCAACAACAGGAGGATCATACAGGTGATTGTTACGTCATAGGTACGCGAGTCGTGGCACTTGGTTTTCATCTGTTATTAAGTAATTAAGCCAGGGGTGGGGAACCTGGGGCTCGCGTGAAAATTTACTATGGCCCGCATTAGAATTTTCGTTATCCCAGAATTCCAGAACAAAACATCGGGTCAAAACGAACTCCATGACAAGCAGATATTTTGACAATAAGTCAAAAGAAGCATCTCTCGCTCCTCAGTTTTCTCCCCTATTTTTCTTAGGAAGACAGGGGTAAAATTTTGAGAGAAAATTAATTGTTTTTCCGGGCCGCAGGCGGTATTTCACAGCATGTGTAGCCCGTTATAGTAAATAGGTTCCCTACCCCTGAATTAAGCCAACCACTGTCATTTTCTCCTGTAAAGGTCCTTGCAGCTTTCACCGTGGAAACCTGCATCCATCAAATAAATGCACGATGTACAGGTCGCGTTCGAAAGTCCAACGACTTGTTTGCCAGCTGCCTACGCGTGCAGAAAGACACGCAGAAACTTGATGTTGTTCAAACTAATCGACGCGGCCATGCTGTAACTTAAGTCAAACTAAAGTAAAACTCACGGCAATTTTGCTCATCGTAACCATTGCCACAGTCATCGTCACCATCGCAGCGCCAAGTCTTCTGCGCGCATTTCCCAGTTCCCAGACAGAGGAATTCGGTGGGGTCACATCGGTTTCTTCCACCTGTGTTTGAAAGCGATTCAGTTCAGTTTAGTGCATAATTAAAACCAACAATGAAAGACGTTAGATCAAGTAGCAAGGTTATTAAACGATACACAGGCGTAGCCAGGGGGAAAGGGGGCCACGGCCCCCAAATTTCTAGCATATCTTGTTAGTTTGTGCTTTGAGAGGCGGTGTCCCAAACAAAATACTGTTGCTCGCTTGAAGTCAAAAGATTTGCCCCTCCAAAAATTTTGCGCTGAACCGATAAAATACAAAATTTCAGGAATTTCTACGAAGAGCCCAAGGGTATCGTTGGAATTGGTAGATACCGTGTGTTAAACCATCACCACAACTCAGAAGCAGTATTTTCAGCACTAAGAGTCTCTCGTTCCAAAATCAGATTATGACAAACTTCTTGCCACCGTTCACTCTTGGGCAGGGCCTATGAGAGGGGGTAGCAAGAGGTGAATCGTACTGGGGCCCGGAAGGATGAAAGTACGCACGCTAAATTTTTCTGTAATTTAGTCCAAAATTACCAGTGTAAACCAGTTGCCAGAGTAACAATTAATCTATTTCTGAATCTTAGCATGGCAGCCGTTTTATCGATATTCTGATTACTATACAAACAAGTTATGGATGTTTCGACGAGGGTCCCAGAAGCTAAGGGTACCTGGTATCGGTCTTTGTACCCCCAGCAAAACTTCTCTCAGAAGCCCTGCTCTTTGGGGCATCTTTCATAAAGAGAAAGACAAAGTAGTTCAAAGATGCAAGATAACTGGTAAGGCACTGCTGATTCATTACTTCTGAATGTAAACTTTTTCCTGATCATGAACAACATTATTTAAAGCTGACCTGCGCAATCATCAGGTTCATCACTGCCGTCGTCACAGTCTCGTGTTCCATCACAAACGTAACTTTTGTCGATGCACTGAATCAGATTCCTGCACGTGGCTTGGTCCTCCCGACAGAGAATCGGTCGAACCACCGGTCGCCTTGTCGGCCTGGCCGTTGCAGTAGTCCTGAGTACTGAGAGTAGTCCTGAGGCAGTAGTCCTGAGAGTAGTCCTGAGGCAGAACAACATTACTGCACAGGAAGCAAAGCGGTGATTAAAAAATAGCACGTCTTGTCAGGAAAGAGACACAAAATTTATATTAGAAAGTTTTTTGGCAGCAGCCAACTGTTACATAGAACGATAACAAAAAATTCCTCTCAAAATTGCAAAAACCTTTTAAGGTCGTGAACCAGGTACTAATCAATACTGATCAACTGCTTTTCTTCAAACATACCTTGGGCTTGCAGTAACATCTGGAGGTACAGGTTCAGTTGGCCTAGTACTTGGCCTCACGGATTGAGCAGATGAGAAATCAGTGGTCTATAAATAAAAACATCGATAAACATTCTAAGAGTCTTGCTTAAGTCACGACAAATCAGTCCTTGACATTACCACAATCAAGGAGTCGAAGGTAATTAAGAACTGCCTTTTTTTGGTTTCCACTTAACTGCAAGTTCTACGCTAAAAAATTAGAAAATGGAGTTCATCGTATTTGATTGAAACACCTCTTCAGATCACGAAATCAGTCAAGACGAATTACAACTTATGAAATATATATATCGACGTCGGCTGATCTGGTAGTTAAAGCGTGCGACATTGAAATACTATGCCAGGGGTGCTTAGCCTTTCTTGACCCAAGATCTACTTTCCAAGGAGCCCATCACCTGGGATTGGCCAGTCCGGTGTCAACATCGCAAACCAACAGACATCGTTCCACCAGCCTGCAGTTAATTAACACCACAACACTTTTTCTTGTCACGCAATCGCGAAACATCATGCCACAAACCCTCCCTCTCTCAAACACATGATTAATTGGAAGCCACTGTAGAAAACAAAAAACGTTTTTCCCAATTTTTTCTACACTCTTCACTGTCGGTTTGGGTCAATTACCAGCCCGCGATGAATGGTTGGGCAACCATTTGCATGCGTTGGTTTGCGGTGCTGTTTCCCTTGTTTGAAAACACATTGTCACAACACCTTGTTGGTGAACGACTCGCTCTGGGCTACAGCTTTTTCAAATTTATGCATAATCGTCTCATATACAGAGGAATTGACGCCAACAATGTCCAAGTGCTCACTGCCAAAGAAAAAGAATTACTCACCGGCTGAACTCTGATGTCTGCAACAACATCTGTAGGCAGCGATGGGCCTGCGACTGAAACCAAGCTCAAGTCGTTATTGTATGGCGTATGGGCGAAGGATAAGATGCAGTACGAAACAGCGCTCGATTGTTACGCTACAATTAAAGAACGCTTTTACAAAAAGATGCGACCATAACGTCGAAGAGTCGCCTTTAAGGCAGTGCATGCCGCACTTGCAACGCACCACATGTGCTGTTAGATTCACCGAATAACATTTTCTCATCAGAAAAACTCCATGTGAAACTGCTAACTACTTGTCCATTCCTTTAATGCAGTGTTTTTCAACATTTTTTTGTACCGCGACCCATTACAACAATCCAATATAACCTAACGACCCCTACCCAAGAGTTTCGTCGCCCAATCGTAATGAACGTGTCAGCACTGGTTTCTGGCAGGCGTAGCTCAAGAGCTTGAAAAGCCCAATTTGCGACCCCTCCGGAAAAGGCTCGCGACTCCCACAAGGGTCGCGACCCCCAGGTTGAAAACCACTGCTTTAATGAGTAACTGTTAGCTGAGAATTCGACAATAGGACCTGTCGAAAGACACACTGTGTTACACGCACCACGGCGCTTTTGCAAAAGATGCGCCACACAGAAAAAAACAGCAACAAACACAAGACAGGAAAGCAAATCTACAACTCACTGCATTCTTGCCGACCAGGGTCAGTGCCGATGTAGCTGATTTTGAAACCGTCAGATGACACCCGATAAGGGGAAAGGTCAGTGGCAGTGAAGAGGGACCTAACGGCTTCACTGATCTCATCGAATGAGTATGCTGCGCACGACCCGACGTCAACCAAGACGATCACGTCATTGCCTTTCATGCTGAACAGGCAACGAAGCGGGCTGCATCATTGTTCTCACAAGACATTCGCCAAGACGGACAAGTATATTTACAGTACAAACTCCGTAAAAGTAGTTGTCTTGAAATGGAAATATTGGTACGGACCCAAAATCAATATTGTAATTTGCCCACAACATACAAAGTTCATTCAACAAAAACTCTCGCGACGAAGGTTTACTTGAAATAGAACTGACGGATAAAACTGGATTTGTATTCACCTGAACATAAGAGGCGTTGCTTCGAAATAGCCTGGAATATAGTTTCTCAGATGGTTTTCAATCTGGCAAAACAAACGAAGCGTTAATTTTCAGCACGTGTTTACGAAGCAAAGCCAAACTAATTCAACACAAGCCAAACAGAGATGATGTGCCTCTCCCACTGATTCTCCCGCCCATCCCAGCAGCTACCGCCCCAGAGCTGACTTTTCATTTCCCGAAGCTCAAGGGTCGATTCCGAAGTGAAAACGCTTAAAAATCTAGAACTGTGCTGGGCCGCGAGTGCGAATAAGTTTGATGAAGAGCCTTGTCCGTTGTCCAGTTTGTGGATGGGAAACACTGGGACAGGACAGCAGCCTGGAGGGGACAAACGAGCGATTGCCTATCTGCCACCAAAATAAAAATGTTCGAAGTTTTGGATGAAATCTTTTCTTATTGCTGGTTTTCCGTTGGTTGGTACAGTCTTGCACTTCTCTCCGAAGTCACTCGGCCAGTCCCAAGATGTTCGGTCCGGTGCAGTTCTGATGGGCGCAGGCCCGCAACCAGGGGGAGACAACCAAGGAGTAACCCCCCCCAAAAAATTAAAAAACGTGTTTAGTTGTTATGTGCAGCAACAAGTTATAATATTGTTCCCCCGGCCGAGAACAACACAGCGTTCCCCCGGCCGAGAACAACACAGCGTTCCCCCGGCCGAGAACAACACAGCGTT
>JGI24022J15233_10010239_pt1 | contig 10623 bp, 6 predicted proteins | sample Ectturendosymbi2_FD_15233 | JGI IMG/M metagenome (IMG submission 15233)
GTTACCTCAGGTCAAATGCGCAAAACCAGCATCCATTTCATCATTTACTCTGTGGCAGGGAAACACTCCAGTGTGGATGCGATCTTCGTCTGAGTCCGGTCGTGTTGCCTCCTGCCTTCCCATCGGAAAAACTTCGTCGAAGACCGAGTGTGTGCGGTCGAGAAATGAGCGATCTCCTCAACCCGTTAAACAAATCTCTGCCCGGGCGATCGTCGAAGCCACTCGAAGGACAATTCTTGTGTTGTACTATTACAATGTCTGCAATCTTATACTCGCAATTGTGTTATGTAAGAACTTTCCGCAAATGCTCTCGTGTCTTCGCCGTTCTGATCGTCACTAATGCGACGGCATGGACCATGTATATGTATATGGGTGAACACTAGCTTACTTATTTTACCACATGCTGAAAACAAAGCAAAGTAAAATGTTAAATTGAGATTTTCACGGGGTTTTGCTAAATATTCTCAAGCTATTTCCGCAAAACTTTTTCAAATCCATAATTTTGTTTTCATAAAGAACATACTGTCAAGAAACATGTGCGTAACCAAGCAACTGTAGGTTTTCAAGCTAAGACGATCGCGCTGTTTGGTAGCAGTGAAATGAGCTACCGTGCTTACATGGATAAACTGTATGAAGTTGATGGAAGAGCTGCGCCAAACAAGTTGTTACCAGGTCATATCGTCGGATATATGGGCTATCCATCGCTGGCTTTTTTCCGATGGAATGACATTACCAGGAAGCTCTGAGAGAATTAACCTGCAACTCCATCGCCCATAACGCAAGCTCATATGAGTAAGTTTGTTTGCTGAGTTGCGGACGTACTGTTTTTAGAGAGGGTGAAGATGGCGATGCAGGAAAATTGCTGTAACAGCAGAAACACTTTCTGGGGTCTTTTTGCTTTAACCCAGGTATGTTTGTCCTAATTTACTCTGCTATTGAAACCTGAAAATTTTGTGCATATCACGCAAATTAAGATAAACGCTATTTGGGGGTATGACAGGGAAAAAGTGAGATTATAATAAGGTACTTCAAGCTTAATATTTAGTTTGCGAGTTGAAAGCGATTTTATTACTTGTGTTGTAGTTAAGCCAGTTTGTAATAACTTGAAGAAACTTGGAAAACCTGTGGATACCTTGTATCTATAGTTTTTGCCATCTTTTTCGGGGCAAATAGTTGAAAGAGCTCACACTTTTTAGGTTGTCACTAAAACGTATCTGTGAGCCTTTGGCTTTAAAAGTGTCTTTCGGCTTGATAGTTGTTGATCAACCAGATTGCTTTCTGAGTAAATAACAAAACAACATAGAGCTTCGTATTCAAAACCATTTTTACGGCGCTTTGATCAAAGACAGATTCAAATTTCTGTTTATAACCTTGTTTTGTAATGTGAATGTCTTAAGTCGTAATGGTGAGCCTCAAAAAACGTCTCTTCAAGTCAGTTTCAGGAAAAAGAATGATCGATGCATGCGCCTGATCCAACGTTGTAGAAAGTCTGCCACTTTTATTGACTTTCAGAGAAATTATGATAAAACCCAAAGCTACAATTGTTAACACTTTCGGAGCCGATCGTTTTTTTCGCTAAAATAACATTGGGTACCAAACGGTTTGGTTTGATTTGGCGTGTTCTTCTATCTTTTAAAGAAACAAAGTGAAGATATATTACAAATAAGTGGAATGAACAATGCAACTATTTTTTAAAAGAACAAATTATTTGCCGCCAAATTTGGCGGTTACTTTTTTTTCTGATGCACCAATTGGCTTTTTAACGTGTTTTCTGCCACCTAAAAATAATTGTAAATGCGTTTGAAACAAGTGGAATGAAGATTGCAAATACTATTTTTGACTGAATGAAATCGTTTCCGTCGGTATGGACACTTTTGGCATTTTTCGGCTGCACCAAAAAATAATGAAACCATAAACACCAAGATACATATAGTTCACTGACACTATATAAATCGGTATGCATTTGTGATTTTGCCACTTTTATAGCAAGTAGAGGCTTGTATTGAACCCAAAATGCTTTTTTTCCAGGAAAAATATCTTTAATTTATGAAAGTTATTTCCAACAAAATTTTCTGAATTTTTTCCACCACAAAACATAATTTTTTTTGAAAAACAAGTAAGTATTAACATTTTTTAGAAATTCAAAATTTCTTATGACGTTATCGACCTAATACTTATATTAGTACCTAAACATAGGGCGAGTGCGTACAACAATTCGTGACATAAATCTTTTATTTTCTAAAAAGTGGATGAACAAGCAGGGTCGTAACGAGGTAGGAAAGGGGGGCATAATTCCCCGGGCGTCGAATCACTATGGTGCGCCAAATCACTGCGGAAGGCGCCCAATCACTGTGAGGTGCGCCGTAAAAGTCCCAACATGTCACAACTACTTTCTTCAATACAGTGCATGTGCTTCCAAAAGTCCTTAGGTTCGAAATGGGGTGCCAAACTTGGTTCTTGCTCCGGGCGCCATCTAACCTCGTTACGCCCCTGTGAACAAGTGAAAACAACCAGTGTGGCCACAAACCGTCGCATCAAACAACCGTTTTTGCATGCCTACCACTGTGACATCATAACTGCCTCAAAAGGCATGAAACTACTAGAAAAGTGAGTAATATAAAGCACAGTCACAAGTTCAAAATCAAACCTTACCAACGTTTTATATAACTTAGGCATCCGTGCTTGTTACCACACTACAACACTAAAATACTAAACAACTTCATTAAAAAACCTGCTGCTCAAGCAGAAACAACTCCTAGATTACCACTTTGAAGTGACATTGGTCATGTCGGCATCCAAAGACACAAATTCAATAAAATACATCAAATTTACAATCTATTCTAACACCATCAGTATTTCAAAAACCATATTTAACCTAGCTGATTGCCTACCTACAACCAGGCGCGTAGCCAGGGGGGTCAATGCCCCCCCAATTCCGAAAGTGACACGACACCAACAATTTTCAGTTAATTAAGCTTTTGGTGTGTAATCTAAAGAAATATCTCAGTGCAAATCAACGAAATTGCTTGAAGAACCTTATCCGACTTCAGCTTTTAGTCGAACCAGAGCAACGTGGCTTACCAGTAATATTGTCCATAATTATTCAAATGTTGTGTGTAGCGTAAATGCTGAACAAATCATGCCATGGCTGACTTTACCTGAAGTTTAAGCTCCGTGTGAAAGTTTGTGATCATGAAATACAAACTTGCATCTGAACGCTAGTAATCACTAACCGAAGGTAAAAACAAGGAGTAACGCTTTTTGCAGCTGTTTCTGATGCACCAGATGCTGTATCCCACCTATTGGTGATCTAAACGTCATTTCAAGACCATCGCAAAAATTCCTCTGATAACTCTGGCGTACTACAAATAATGTATAACTTACTCTTGTCAGCAGCATCAACAGTCGGTTTATTAAATAAACATCGTAGATTTTTGTTTTTGTACAATTTTAAAACTAAATGCGTGAATATGGCGTGGTTGTATGTTTTGTATGTCTTGAAGATCAAACTCTGGCTAAAAAACGACCCAGTTTCAAAATATTTTTTTGTTACTCAGTTAGGCCACTCTTTATCAACAATAGTATTCGTTCTGGACATATATTTGTGATGACTGAACATGCATTGTGACGGTTCAATCACAATTATATGGATCCTTGGTTTTAATACAATTTTACATTCGACGAGTTAAAAAACAGTTTTCTTAAGTAGTCAGAGTACATAGTCTGAAAGTGTTTCAATTATCATCTGATGTTACTTGCCACCCGATTCTGCAGTAAATTTGAAATCATTCAGCTGCTACGAGAAAAGTCAGCACCGACATCTACCGTAATTAGGAAGATGGGCGTCGGAAGGATTTTCACCAGGGGAGGAGGCTATTAGTGGATTTTTCCAGAAGTAGCCATAAATATCTTTCCAAGGGGGCCTAAAAGTGGTGAAATTTAATTTTTCCTTCTGAAAACAAATAAAACGACCTTTTTTTGCTAAAAATGTAATGGAAAATTCTCAAATTTCAAAATCCTGGAAGGCCAAGGTCCCTCTGTCCCACCTCCCGACGCCCACGAATAGGAAGATGTTTTTCATTTTGTAAGTTCTGAGGCAATTCGCGCTGCCATTACTTACAGATAGCTTGCAACCTGTTTTCTCGACAAAGCCTATGTGACAAAAATGAAATGAAATTGAATTCTTTCCCAGTCGAGGAGTTTTTGGCATTTTTACACTAATGGATTTAAAAAAGACTTCATTCGCTTATGATAGCATGGCTAGATCAGCGGATCCCAAACTTTTTTGAGCGCCACTCATATCTGAGTTTTAAGACCTCGCGACCTAAACCTAAGGTTGCCAGACATCCTTGAGCGCCAAGAACTGTCCTTGAATTTGCTATCAAAACTCGTTTTGTCCTTGATTCTTGAAAAACATCTTGTTGTCCTTGAGTATTTTCCGGTGTCCTTGAAAATTCTTGAATATTTTTAAAGTGGTCATTATTTAACTATTGATTACATTTAACATTCAAGAATCAAGAATAACCAATGTAAATGAACAGAATAATATGCAGACTCGTTCCATCTTTAAAAGTTGTGTAGTGAAAAGTAAAATACTCAAGAACGGTTGTGTCATTTTGTTTAGGTTCAATTTCGTACATGTTTAGCTTAGCCTGACTTGCTCATACGTGAAAGCTTGTTGAAAGGGTGAAAGTAGCCCATCGTATCAATTTGAAAAACAAAAGTCCTTGAAAAAATTTCAAGTTATCCGGCAACCCTACCCAAACCTCAAAAAACGTATGAAAAAATAACAATTTTATGGATGATTTTTGATAACAAGTTGCTAAGTTCATTTTTAATGTTAGCCATCTACCTTTTGCTCAAGTGCCTATACAGACGGACACAGAGAAGCAGAAGTAACGTTGAAAATACTCAGCTGCAGTTTGACCTGCTTCTGCGCGACTCATTTTCTGACCCTTCTCCACCTTTGTTTGGGTTTCGACCCATACTTTGGGAACCACTGGGTTAGATCAACTAACCAACCGTTGTGTTGGGCTGCAGCGACCTTCAGAGCAGAGCCGTGCTGGTAATATTCGATTGTGACTTCGTTTTCGCAAATGCAATCATTTTCACACTTTGTGTAGCATTCCCCAACTTACAAAATTGTTTTGGGAATAACTTGTGAATTATATTGTTAGCTCTAAATAAATGGATAAATACCTAGTAGTTTTTGGGAATCCAGCATAGTGCAAATAGCATACAAATATGTTGTCGCAGTAGCATTTTATAGCGTGTCATGACACAAAACCATGCACTTTTCAAAGGCGTTGTGGGACTAAACCCTTTGCTTTATCGTTATCAAAGACGAAACTTTAGACATTTGTCAAAGTATTCAGAGTTACATCAAGCACCGGTTTCGTTGCTTGATTTTAACACGGCACAGGGTTGAAAATCGTCGCTCCGGCCAGGCTGTGGCAAGTGGAATGGACAGCGCAATGTCGGTTGTCCACCATGGTAGCCCAGCATGGGCTCTACTTGACATCAGAAACAATGTGATCACACAAATGTTCGAGATGAGCAAATTAAACTAGGTTATTGCAACAGAAATGGTATGGTGGAGGTCGCAAAGCCGATCATTAAGTCCAGTGCTCTCCACCAATATTTGCAAGAAAGTTCTTTTTCGATTCACTATCTCATCTTTCGAAACCCAGTTAATCAGATGTATGCGCTCAGCTATCATATTAACTTTATCTGAAATGCGATCCTGATGAATAGCCTGAAATAGCGAAATGCGTTGAGTTTTTTTTCAGGCTATTGGGTATTTGGTGTTAGTCAGAGCTGAGATGATGATCCAGGCGGTTTGGGCGTGGAGGCATGGCAGGCTCGGTAGTGTACTGTAAATATTACCAGGGTTGCTGAGCCGAAGTGGTAAGGAGTCGGAGGTTTTTGGGTCGAGTCGGATTTCTAACAACACTGGAAGTCGGAGTCAGATTTTTTGTCCGACTCCGGATGTCCAATTGGATCATTTTTTACATCACACTCCTAAGAATTCCCGTGGAAATGGTAGAATTTATTTTGAAATTTTTGTTGAAACAGGGATTTCTTGCTGTGCACCACGATTTCCATTGATTTTAGCAGCCAAACTTCATTCCCTTTATGTTAAGGAGTTCGAAAATTTGGAAAGTCGGAGTTGGAAATTTTTGAAAGGTTGAATTCGGATATTTTACCTCCGACTCCGCAACCCTGAATATTACCATTCTTTCCTCTGCCGGTGGTAACTGCAGGATGCTTAGAGCATTGCAAACATAATATGCTTCCGCCAGCATGCAGAGTGAACATATTCATTAGTGGGGATTCATCAAAATGTTTAAGCTTAATGCATGATTAAAAAGTCTGATCGTTTGATACTGCTGACTGTCTGTTAGCTGAAACTGACTATGCTTTTGAGGTTCTAACATTTAAATGCTGTTCTTGTTGCACAACAGAATCGAAAGAACCTTTGCAGTCACTGCTGCTGGCGTTTGCACCTTGTGTCTTTTTTTAGGCTTACTACAAAACATTATCTCCTAAAAATACCCACACAAGAAGGTAAATGCATAAAATCTGAAAAAGGCTTGGCTTGCTAAAAACGAATGACACGCATGGAAAAGACTTGGTTTGCTGAAAACGCCAGACTCAGTAGTGTTCAACGCATTGAATTTTACGTAACATGATTGTTTATCTCATAAATGCTGCATGGGATTTCAGAGCAGTGTTGCCGCTGCTGTTTTTTTCACTAGATCTAGGGTTTTTCTGTTTTATCTGGGGTTCAGCGGTTTTCATTAAAAATCTGGGGATTTTTGACTCTGGCCAAATTTTAGAAATGTGTGTTGTATTACTGTATTTTCTATTCAACAATACAATAGTTTCACATGCGTAATGTGCAGTCTAGCCAGTACAGTTGAGTAGGGCTAGGCTTAAGCAAATTGTTTGAAATCTAATGTTCTGCAGATTAAGCACTGACTAGGCATAGGTCAGCGCTCTGATCTATCGCTGATGTGTCAAGGGCTACTTATTGTTCATGATTTTGGAATGCTTTTTTTGTTATGAATGAAGATGCTGTTTTTGAGAATCTGCTCTTCACGGTTTCAAGGCGCATTGATTGTGATAGGTATGAATGTAAAATTTGGATGTTAAATTAAGTATAACATATTGCAATGAATGTTATGATTAGGGTGAAAAGAAAACTGTAAGACCTTGAACGCATCATGTACATGTTTCATTTGTGCGTTTAAGTGAAAGTAAACGAAAACATGAAACGTTTTTTTGAAAAGATGCAACTAACTTTTCATGTTGCTTCACACATTTGGTTTGCTGCTATCTTACTTGTAAATTGTCAGTATGTTTAAAAATAGACTTGAACTTGTTAAAAATTTATTGCAAATAATGCATATTACCTTAATTTTTATGTGCAAGTATCGCTAGCGTACATTTAAAGTTTGGCTTTGACTTTTTTTAACATTTTGTATGTCTGGTTTTTTTTTTATTACTTTCTGTGTTTTTTTCAAGGTAAATTCTGGGTTTTTTCTTTATAACAGAGTGGCAACACTGTTTCAGAGACGATTACGATGAATATGCGAGACTACTGTCAGTACTGCACTTATTTGGTGTGACGAGAATCGACTTTGGGACGTTCATCGAAGCAACAAAGCGACGTTAAGTATTCAATTCAGCTAAAACTTTTCGTGGTTGTCCAGATTTAATGGGAAAGTACTAATTTCATGGGTCCGCAGAGGAAATTTATGGATCTGTTTTGAACTCATAAAACGCCTTAAAAAAAACTGTGGATAACCACATCAGAACCGTCTCACGGATGTATCCGACAGACACTAACCTCAGCATTTGCCCACAGTGGCTTTGAATTAACGTTTCACCAAGCCTGCACAAATGACCAGACGGGAAAACTAGAATTCCTAGAGATAAATCATTGCATAACTAGTGGAGATGATTTTGCATTTTTTACTAATGACTTTGTAAAACCCACAGTGGAAGGAAGATGGTTCACAAAAATAAAATCACTCCAACCAAAAGCGATATTTCATTAATCGTATTCGGATAGGCTATAAGATTGAGGCGACTCGACCAAAAGACAGAAGATTACCTCACAAACCAAAACCGCCAAAAAGGAAAAATTACCGTTCAAACTTTCCTTTGGCCATGAAAGATGACATGATTGCAGTGGCATAAGAATGGCAAGAAAGATGATTCACAGATCCGGGCCACATCTTTTCGCCATTTACTAAATCTATGAAAGAAAGAAAAACGATAAAAAGGATTACTTCAACAGACCCATCGCAATCGGATGAAAACTAATCAATTACAAGCACCTTGCTAAGAAACACACCGAAAGTTCACTTTGCAAGCACTGTACACATTGTGTTTGTCTTGGAAAATAAAACAAATCCGTAGTCTCTACTGTTTCACATCTGCAGGCAGAAAATAAAAGCTCCTCGCTAAATCAGAACTTGACATCTTCACATGTGAAAGCTATGGTGCTTATGTAGTGACTTGTGTGATATGCAATGAACTGTGAGTTGGCCGAACAGTAAATTCATTTTCCTCATGAGGGTCAGCACACGTAGGTGCTCAGAGCAAACAGAAAAAAGTAATCACAGCGACTAAATTGCCTTACTGCGGTACTACGCAGTTGATCATGGCAATGTATATAAACCACATGTTTATTACTTTTACACAGTTACGTTTGTAGAACAACCCAGTTTTGACTTTGTGGATACGGTGAAGCTAATTGGCTTTATAAACTAAACGCACAAAATTAACGAGCAAATTATAAAAATGGTTCATGTGAAATAAGTCTTGTTCCATTTTTTTTTCAGTATGCGATGTTGAATAAAAAATATTCGCAAAGTTTAATTGTTTCATTCCTATTCTTATTGTTTCCCTTTTCAAAAATTTTATCATTTAAATGCCCATCCCTAGAATAGGTCAGTCCACAGTCAAACGTACAACCTCAAAATCACCTTTCAACTTGTTTGAAAAGTTAACAAAACATGGCAAAACAGCAAAATGCTGCGCATCTCACTGCAAGGTATGATTGAGCCATGGCCGCTTTGCTCAAAGGTATGTTCTCGGTATTTCGTAGTTAGCGTCAGTTATAATTTCAGCATTAGTGAAACCAGCTTCATGCGAACGGCCTATTTTCTAAATGTTGCTTGTCGAAGCTTGTGTTTTGTTGTCTTTATCTTAACGTAGAGTTTTCTTGCTTCTATGCTCTTTGTTTCAGGTATTCAGCATTCCACTCGCAAGCTTTATCTTGTAGATCTCAGGACTGAGGCGTAAAAGTACGTGAAATCAAGTTCCTATTTTAAAAGTTGCTGATTGTTTCCACTACGTCACCTTTGCGGAGATTAACTACTTATATACAGATATGTATAAGGCCGAAAATCATCGCATAGTTATGAGAGCAACGCCCAGTTGGTTGGTGTCTCGAATCGAAAGCTTGCAACAAACCAGAGACTTCAATTACAGACCATGCGAAATTTGGTTTGTTGCACAGCAGCGACCGATCTGAATGGAGCGCATCAGGGGAGGAAATTTTCATGAACTTTCATTCGATGACGTCATCGTGCTTGTTCAACTGTGGTACGTGCAACTTTTCGCAAACGGTCACAGATATGGTCTCTTCGCAACATTTCCGAAAATGAGAACTTACTAGTTTTAATCAGGACCGTAACCAGAAGGGCGAAGCCCACACTAAACATTTTTCGCCCCCTTGGAAAATGTGTTGGACGTAATTTAAAACTATTGGGCATACAGTAGTTTAAAAATTTGGGACCCTTCCAGAAACCTCTTAACCCCCTCTGCTGTCCCATACTGGTTACGTGCCTGGTTTTAATCAAGATGTAGACCGAACGATCAGGACAGAGTAAAAATTAGTAGCCTAATACAAACACCTGGTTCCGCATTCAACTAGTGCAGTCATGGCTTTATTTTGTCAGATGTATAGGCTGCTACTAAAGCTGCCTAACTTTTCGTCTGGTTCTAGCAATTTCATTAAATCGTTTATCAAGATTTTTGAAACTTCAGACGGTACTGCGAGTGATGAAGCTCTCAGATACAAATGACTATTGTCAGGATATCTTTAATCGATGATGCCATTGTTTTAATTGTAGATACGAAACTTCGTCTGCCAACCGAAATACTCTTGAAACGAATGCAGCAGGAACAGGGCCCTTGAGATGAATAGAATGCGGTGGTGCGAGAGCTGTTTTGTCCCCCTTATAAATTACAACTAATAATTCACTAGTTTTCAATACTATGACCAGAAAATGACATGCTTTATTTGATATTTTTTGCATCATAAACATTTACCAATATTATTACTAAATTTCAAAAGGGCTCAGGCTGATCTCAAATAATGCACATAACACACAGTTGCATTGCGAATGTCACAATTATACATCAGATTTACCATTAATAGTAGGCTATAGTAATTCTCACTAGCAAAGCAAATTTACTGCAATACTTCTTTAAACCTAATACAGTGATAGAAGGACATGAAGAATTTCGGTACTCGCTTTGTCATGGATTCTAACAGTTTTTGAAAATTTTACTTGATTTACTGTCGCAATGCCAATTCAGGGTTGC
>JGI24022J15233_10010244_pt1 | contig 10619 bp, 4 predicted proteins | sample Ectturendosymbi2_FD_15233 | JGI IMG/M metagenome (IMG submission 15233)
AGTAACCCATCCTATTGGGCAGTCGTAACACGACCTGCCTGAAAATTGGTTAAGACCTCGGTATCTCCGTAAGTCTAACCGTTCTGGGGTGTTTGTTGGCTGCAAACGTGTCCTAGATCACGAGTTCACTAGACCCCACTCGTTTGCCAACTATTTAGCTGTTAAGACTGGCATGCCCACGACTGACTGAACCAAGCAAAAGCAAAGGTATATATAAATTTTCTCGAGCATTTTCATTGGCTACTCGGATGACGTCGTGAAACGTCATTACGTCGAGTTCGGACTTTTCAGAGTTACCAGTGATTTCAGTTAAGTTTTTTATCACAATTTGGATTGTGTTTTGTTATTATTTGTTTTTATTCGTTTGGATCGAAAATATTATTAATATTTTCATCTGAATTGTTGACAGAATTGTTTTCATAAGGTTTTGATTTGCTCTCTTCCTAGTGGTGACTTGCTATTGCAAACAGAGTGTAAATATACGATAGTTCAAATAAATACACAATACAACGTCCTTGTAAATCAAGTGTTTGCAAATCCAGTATCCGTCTTCATACTTCTTGAGTTCAGTTCATGACTTTAGACACTCCAATGTTTTTTCTTTGCCTTCACTATTTAATGAGGTTATCGGAGAACTTTCAAGTTGTTTTCTGAACTTGTTTTTGAAATCTTTCCCTGTTTTTATTTCGGAGTCACAAGATTCCGTTGAGGATGCAACGCAAACTCAACACATGGGACTACTATATAATTAAATATAAACTGTTGATTGATTTCATTTCAATGACTCATTTTTACGTTCTGCTATATTGGGCAAAAATGTGGTTTGACATAAGCTTGGAAAACTACGCAAGGGTTCAGCACATTTGTGAAGGTTAAGAACCACTGCTCAAACGATTGGTGAATTAAAGGCAGCAATCACAGCCAAAATCAGTAAAATACCCAAAAAAGAATGTGTTCGAGTAATTGACAATTTTGCACAACGTATGTAAGTTTGCCACCAACAAGGCCATTTGGAGCATATATTGGAAAGAACATGACTTTTATACGAAGGGACTCCAATGACTGAAACTTTGGGGAATGACTGTACATAGACTGAAGTTTAAAACCTGCAAAATGCTTATTTTGAAGTTTATAGGATCTTTGTAATATTTAATAAAATTTTATGGGTCCTTGTTTTTTGGGCCACTCTGTACAAGGAGTTGTGTTGCAACAGTTTCATTTCACACTGTGATATGCAATGCTATGCATCATATGAAATACTTGTATCACACAGAAAAAGGTAATTCAGAAAATTACCAAACAGCCGAAGATATTCATCCAAAAAAAGAGATTGTGACAGCTTGGATGTATGAATGCAAAATGCGGAAGACAGGTAAGTTCTAAAGTGTGAGGAAGGTTTTGTGATTTTGTCTAGAATACTGCAATGGTCTACTTTGTTCACACTGAGTTGAGTCCAAAAATATCATGCAGCTTTGTAAGCAGTTCATTGATCATAAATGTTATCTTGAAAAACAACATGGACTTTCATCACTGATATTTTCTTTTGTCTTGCTTCAGTTGGATTTGTGTGTAATCAAAGTGTAAGTCTTTCTACCATTGCCACCTCAGAATGGTGCTATCAATTAGTACCAGTACCCATGGTACTGTTCTGTTGATATATCATTTGTATTCCTGACTTCTACTAATAGTGACCCTTTTCCTGACTTCATGTTCGACTCCATTCCTGAATTACACTTATAGTGACTCGCACACTTCAACTCATCAATTTCACAATGTTGCATTGGTCGCACACATCCATTTATCAATCAATTTTATATTAGATTTTGTAACATCAAATCTTCTTGTTATCTGTTTCAAATTTAACCTCAGATGATTTTTGCTCCTAACAGGGCACGTAGTAAAATTATATTTGATTTACAATTTGCATTATTCAATCATTTTTCGTGATACTTTCTATTTATAACCAGGTTTACATCAATTATTTTCGTAATAGTACGGGATGATAACATTGACAACTGCACGTTATTCTTTCTAATGTTGCAAATATCTAGCTCTTTTCACCATGTAAAAATACTTACCAGTACTGCAGAACACCACCCAAGCAGACATGGGGCAATACATCACAAATGTAATCAATTACAATTACTTGCCACATGCTCATGATTGTGAATAAACAAAATCACAATGTAATCAATTACGATTACATTGAAAGTAATCACGATTGCAATCGCGATTATAATTGTCTTGAAACATCCTCAGAAGAAAAAAAAACATTTGCAGGTTTTCATGTAAATATATATTTTTAAACAAACAATATGAATTAATGGAACAAAATTACCGAACTATAGGGATTAAGCACCACAAAAAATAAGATTATTTTTTTACTGAGATGTTTGTGCAGACACCAAACCAGTGTCGCATGTAGTGGTTTGAGCCTAAGGGGAAAACGTAGTTAAAAGAGTCCCACTGACCACTGTTGGGCCCACTGGCAAACACTTAGAAAAATATGAGAAATGATGGTGAATCTGGATGTGGGTGGCTAAACAAAACTATAAATCAATGGAAAATACTCTGATAAATGCAAAAAGTGACAACCTACGTAAAACCAAAGGAATACTAAAACCAAAATGTAAGCCCGAGTGGGGCCTTGTTTTACATTTATATAGCTTGGCAAAGGGAAATCACTCACACCCCATATCAGTTACACCAATGCAACAAACACCTGAAATATTGATGAAACGAAAATAACCAATGTTGAAAATGTTTATTACATTTTACAAACCATCAACTGCTTATTTAGTTGATACACACCAACGCTACAAATCTTTTATTAGTCAAATAGCATCTATCAGGTTTGAACTTTCGTCCAGCAATGCTGAAAAGTTGTGTGTTAGTAATTTCAAAATTGCTGACTATTTCTTCAAACTGTGGGTTACAACACTTTCAGCTGTATGATCTGATGCCTCTGGATCATCTGCAAGCAAACTCAGCATTGTGTAGCTTTTGATATGAAATGAACAGAGATGCCAATATAGCTGCGCATCTGTCTACTGACCCAAAGGTCAATGGTCAACAAAATCTCACTGGTTTCGTTGAGTATTTTTTACTAGTATCTGTGTATAATCTCTGTTGACGTGCTAGTTATCAACCAACATCTCTCCTCGTAATGTACTGCTAACTCTGTTGCTGAAATGTTTACTCATTTTTAAGTAAAGCTCTTATTTTTGTTGCTACGTCTCACTAGACTCACCACGTTACTTCTGGCGGCCAACAGGAAGGCTAGCTGGAACAAAGCAGGAATTCGCTACAAACTCTGTGCTTGCTGCTGGACTCTCTGGTCAGAGGTCTCAAACATGCAGCCCACATGTGGTCCACGAGAGCGTTTTGTGCAGCCCATGATGTATTTTGGGAATTTTCAATTAATGTTTATGTTACATAATTTATTCACCGTTGTTTAAAGTGCTCAGCTAGTGAGTGAACAAGTTTCTTTTAAAAGAACATAGAAACAGCTAGAAATCATTTGCCTATAACTCATGATACCTTCCACAGGAAATAAGATATAAAAGCTGTTTCTAGTAAGGTTAAGGTACCACCATTGTTGCATCAACATCATAATGCGGTCCTTGGGTTGCTTTACAAAACCTCATTTGGCCCACAGAGCAATTTGAGTTTAAGACCCCTGATCTAGATTTAGAACACACAGATGGGAAAATGGCCCTCTTTGAAGCATTACCACAACAAACGATGATAGAGGAAGAAACCCAGCCACCACAACTGAAATTAATCGCACAGTGATATACGGTGAAGATTTCCAAGTTTAATCGCAAAAGTAATTGTCGATTACATTTAAATTGGTAATGTGATCGATTACGATTACATGTCATTTTTAGTCAGTTTAACTGATTACGATTACTCAAAAAACTGTAATCAATTACGATTTCAAAATGTCTGCACCCAACCCTGATTATGATGTAACCCAAGGGCCATAAGCCTGACATTTTAAAGAATGCATATTTAAAAGAACATGGTACTTTGGGTCTAAATTTGAACTTAAGTCAGTGCGTTATAGTTGCCGAACACAGCAAGCAGGTCTTACCAATTTGTATTTTGCTTGCATTACCCGAGTCTTAGTTCTTTGTTTCTGTTATTAACAAGAACCTTGAACTTTCTCTAATTTTTCTAAACGAATTCATTACCAATTTTGTTTTACCATGTGTGTTTTGTTTGCATTACCTGAGTCTTGGTGCTTTGTTTCTGTTATTAATTAATTTAGTGCAAGGGACAAATGTAGGTACAATGGTTTAACACAAGAAAGTACAGTAAGAAGTGGTTTGTACAAATGTTTATAGTACAGATAACCCTTTTCAAACCGTTTTTCTCTACTTAACACCATCACAGACACCAATATTCGTAAAAAGAAACTAGCTTGTCCTTTACATAAATGAACAACTTTGCGTTTCATTTCTAAAACATTTTTTTAACAAAACATATTGTGACTAACGACACATATTGTGACTAATGACACATTGTGACTAATGGGACAAAATCTTTTTCACTATAAACAAAGGCACCATCAGTCTTGACAAAATCCTCTGGTTTAAAAACGAAGTACACTAAGTTAATAATTAATCTGAGGTATTGTGTAGAAAGCTTTACTAGGTTTTACAAGAAAAAAATTTTAACAAAAAAGTTGTGCATAACAGGGCATCTCTTTCAACATTATTCAGATGCTAAAATTCCCAGTGAAAAAACTTTTTTCAAGTAATTTCACTATGGAAATGATTAGTTTACCAATGCTTTTAACCAAAAAACTTACTTGACCAAAGAAAAGACAATTTAAGAACATTTTAATGCACCCAAAAAACATTTGCACATTTACAATTTTGTGTTAGGTACATGTGTTTGCATTAAAAAAATTTACATTTTTGGCATCTGTTGTTTTCGTAAACAGTGTTGTCATAAAGACTGATGTATGAAAAGTTATTTAACACTTGGTTTGCTTTAATTTTTTGGTTTTATTTTTTTCAACCCTGGAGTACCTTTAACATGGAATTGCCCAGACTTGTTTTGCACTCTATTAATGTATCAAATTCAGTTTGCCTTTTTGATTAAGTCTATTATAAATTGCAGTCTAGTATTCTTTGTTTAATACTGTATTTTTTGTCAATTAACACTGGTAAGTTTTTATAAACACTACACCAGTAACATGCGCTAAGGTTTGTGGCTGCGGAGACACTGTCTTTGGCAAAGCCAAATTTGCGAGTATATGAATCAAATGGAGTATCATAAATTAACCACTCAACTAGCGGCTTGTAGAATGACTATTGCATATCATCATTTTTACACATACATAGGCAGAGAGGCGATTCTAGCTTTGAAAATATAGGAGGCCAAACTGAAATGACTTACCACCTGCTTATTTAACGTTTTCATTAAGAAGTTGAAACAGTCTTATAATTTATGCATACGTCTACAATGCATACAGTGATCCAATCGTGAATGCAGACCATCAGTATGATCGGCAGCTGTAGAAAGCTTCACAAGCACGACTGCACCCAGCGGTGCAAGTTAACACCACTCACTCGTGTGGAACAACACAAACCAATTCACTTCATCACCCCCACCTAAAATTAAATTTAAAAATTAAAGAATGCTTTTTTCACTTTACAAGCCACCTCGCTTTCAGCCACATAATGCAAAATGACAGATTTGAGCTTTGTTTATGATATCCGTTGTCTCATCTACATCTACAGCAACAAATGATTTATATCATTTCTAATCACGTCACCTATTGTTTTAATTAAATCGTTCAGAATTCTGTTTGAGCAGCCAGAAAATACAGTAGATGTCTCTAAATGTCTAGTTAATCTTTCATCTTTCTCAGCAAGAGTATGTAAGAGTTCCACATAGTTGCCACGAACAGACAAGGTCGAACTCTCATTGTTACCACGAAATGCTCATTGCTGTTTGGCGAGGAAGCAAGTTACATTAATGAAATCTTTTGATATCTGTTTTCCCTTACATTAGTATTGTTAACGCTGACACTTAGTCTCTGCTGTTTGTTTAAAGCCAAATCTATCCTTGTGCTTCCAAACGTTTTTAAAGCAATTTGGTTTTGAATGTGACTTGTTGACCTTTCATGTCTGCTGAAGCTTCTGGTAGCTTTTTTATGTCACAAAATCCTGTTGCAGTCCACACACTTTCATCCGTTGAGAACAAAAGGCAGAGAAAGCAGAAAAGGTGGCTTCTCATGGCACAACCACACAGCCAATCTTTTTGAGAGTATAGTTCATTTGAAAAGAATGTGCTATCTTCTCTCTGTCCCTTGGTCGTTTGAAGCAAATCTTTTTAGGTGCAACATGGGCCTTCCATTATTTATCACTTCCAGAGTTTTCGTTAAAAGTTCAGTTTCGAGAACTGCTTTGGCTTGCCTTTAAACAATCTTCCATTTCTGCAGTGAGAGGAAGAAAATAGAACTAAACAGGCCGATACTGTGTAGCCTACATGACGTTCTTGCAAGCAATTTTCCCCAACGCGATCTATCGGTCACTGCAGTGATGCCGTATCAGTACGATAGAATTGCCTGTGTCGTAACAAAGAAACATTTTTATCAAAGCAGAGATATTGGCTGCCTCCCCTCAATGCCTGATCACTGTAGCTGTGTGTATGTCTGCCCAGCTGCTGATGTGGCATAACGCTGCATATTCAGCATATTACACAACATGAAGTTAGTGCTGGACTATGGAATGCGAGGGCATATAGTAGAAGTGTGTACAAATATAACATTGGTGGTGATATACAAATTGCATGAGATTAGTTGCATTCCATGTTCAGTAGCTCACTTTGTAAAGAAGTTCGCAATACAAAAGACAACCAGTGAGGAGGCACAAGCACTCAGTGCCTCCCTTGCCGCTTTATCACTGCAGCGCTGTCAGATCAGCCATTGAACAAACATAGCGCCGCATATTCAATTTGTTATGCAACGTAAGCTATGATAAAGTGTAGAATGCGAGCATATGTATTAAAAGTGTATATAAGCATTACACTGTAGCTAGACACAAAGGTTACAGGGAGAGATTTAATTGCACAACCCATGCTCACCAACACATTTTGTGACAGGCTGCTCAATGTGAAACCCACCTGGCAAGAGGAGGCACAAGCAGTCGCTGCCTCCCTTTGTGCCTTCGCCTGACTTGAACAAGAAATACGCAAATACCAATGTATTGACTGTGAAAATGATTAGAATCACACTGTAATTGCACCTTTTCACAATAAAAGGACAAAGGTCTATTCAATTTATTTTGGATCCCTAATTCCTTTTGCATATTTCATGATTACGGTATGCGAGGCACTGCCTCCCTTGACGGCACGTCGCTGCACTACACAAAGATCGCCAAAGATTTCCTACCAAACTAACACAAAGCCTAGCCATTATTCAAACTTTAACATTAAAACTAGCTCTACCCCATCCCATTAACCATTATCCCTAATGCGGCATAGAGAAGTGCATAACACTGTGATCTGCATATCCCCTTCCTAGGCTTGATCAAAAGTTATTATCATGGTTGGCTGAGTATGATGACATCATCAGAAGGTCCCCTTTTCAGTCTTTCCTCAGGCCCCCAACCCTAAGGCCACCACGGAATAAAGCTAAAGAATAGCATTATGTACTTTATATTATAATGAAACACTTTCTGTTAGTTTGTTTTTGTTCCTTATTCTGGATAACACTGAATAAATTATCTTTACCAGTGATGTATTGCTGCCACCATCTCTGCCAAACCCATACAATCATTCTAGTTTAATAGCACAGAAAAGCTAAGTATTGATGGCTGTTGCTGAAGCTACTTTTACAACAAGGAATGGAACTTTCATCTGCCTACTGGAATTATCAAAATATTTTATGCAGATGTTTTAAGTTCTTGGTAGCACTAATGCCTGTGCTTTCATTAATAATTAAGCTATGTTTTTATCTTGCAGCTTTGTCTTTCAATTCTTATCTAAAACAAGGCGCCATAATTTCAGTGTTCAACTATGTGCATTTTCTGCAATTAAGGTGAATCTCACTAACAGTGCAGCCATAAGCATGCCCATTAACCAGTATTTCAAATCTATTCTGACAATTCATAACTGTGCCACCAGACATGCAACTTCAAAGAATTTCTTTTTACCTACAGTACACTCTTCAAGGGCAATGCTCCCTCAAATTCACTGGACCGAAAGTATGGACAGAAAAACCTGATCATATCAGTTTTGATCTTATTTTGACTTCAAACAACTGTAATGTAATTGTACTGTACCATAAACAATTGTGTGTTTGCTTAATTACTATATCAACTTGATTTTTCTTTCAACACAATTAATGCTTATTACTAAAAATCGTATTGCAGTGTTGATGGACTATATGACCTTTATTGTTTTTCGCCAACAATTTGTGACAAAGGAACCAGAAAATGCTGTTACTTCTATAAGACTTTGCTTTCCAATATGCTACACTGTAGCTTTTGCATTATATTTGCAACACATCATGTATGATTATGAGATTATTGATATCACTATGTTCACAATGAGCAAAACTGCCTGGTTTGCGTCACTACCAATAAATTTCACAACCTCATGTTGTTTCATACCAAACAAAGTTGAATCTACAGTAAATCGTAATAATCGATTTGTATTAGTATTAATTCTTTATTCAACAGATATGTTTTCTTCTATGCAATACTGGGTGTATCATCTATTAACTGTGAATCATTATTTCCACACAAAAAACAATGCACTACTACTAGTCTACCGCTATACTTGATTATTCATCAGGGTTGGTTGACAAAATGACCACCGACCATGGTTACACAGATCATTATTGCATTGACAGATATGAAAATACATCAAAATGAATACACATAATAGCAAAAGGAAGCAAGGGTACACAAACGTTAAATCATATACAAAACATTCATTTTTATAACACAGGTGATGGCGGGCAAGCAATGCATGAAGAATTTGAGGGAAACACTGATAAGTGAGTCATGCTGTGCAGTGTTGCGATCAGAACCCCCAAGTGGCAAGTGCGCAAAGCTTCACAATGTGGCAGCAAGCAACAACAGAGATCACATTACCACGAGATCACTCTATTATTGCTTGTTCACAGCACATATATATGGGTGTTATTCTTCGCACACATCCCCTTCGTAGTGAATCGCACATTCAACGCAACGCCAACCGAGAGGTTGCAACAGCAGACAATCGTGACCATGTTCATTTGAGAATGAGAACAGTTGGTTTGCGACTCGTTCGTTACAGACCACATTCATTTAAGACTTCTTGAGTTGAGTTGACTGAGTTGAGACCCATTCATTTGAGGCCACAATCATGTGAGACTTGTTCATTTGAGAAAGTACATCATAAAAATGTGGTTCACAGTAAATCAAATCAGCTTCACTTTAACGTGGCGTAAAATGAATGGGATCTCAAATGAATGTGGTCTCGACTGAACATGGTCCCACATTAAAAGGTCTCAAATGAAAATCTCATATGAATGTGCTCTCAAATGAACAAGTCTCAAAAGAACGTGGTCCCAAATGCTCGTCTTCTCAAATGAAGTGGTCTCAAATAAAGTGGTCTCAAATGAATAGGTCTAAAATGAATGTTGTCTCAAATGAACATGTTCTCAAGTGAACATGTCTCAAATGTTATGGTCTCAAATGAACATGTCTCAAAAGATTGGTCTCAAATGAATTGGTCTCATTAGCCATGGAAAAGAAAAGTAGGCGACACTGGTGATTATGAAATAGGAAGCTACGCTTCAGCCATATGGTTATAGATCATAGAGACGCAGCATAGGCAAAAAACAATTTTTATCAACTTGAACTTACATCAGTGGTTTTGTGGTTCTCCATCTTTTCTGCACGTTGACCCCCAATCAAAGCATGCAATTTTCTGTAAACCCCGTGACCTAGCCCAACAGTTGCTAATACAAGGAAAGTACAAGTCAAAATAAGTTTGAATGCTTTTTACTTGAAATGTAAATAATATTCCGCAATTCACAATAAAATAATGCACAATCAGAAAAATATGCTTAAGACTATGGCCTAGATGTAAGAAAGCATAACATAAAAATATTGTTTGACGTAACAAACAGCATAGTTTTCATAATGTCATCACAACGGATCATTCAATGAAAAACTATTCGAATCGAATGTGGTTTTAAACTATTATATGTAGCTGAGATTTGATCAGCCTTCTTAATTCTGTTTGATTTCTTGAAAAACACCGTTTGCATTCCTTGCCCGATTAACAAATTTTGACGTTGAGGCATCATTGCTCCAGTAGACCCCAGCAGTTATTCATTGAACCCCTGGCCATTCAGTGACCCCCATTCGATCCCATGACTATTTACCTACCACCTGGATTGTCCAATTCACACCTGGGGGTCGATATTGACGGATAACATTAATTGGAGGGCCGGCGGGCTGGAGGGCCGTGTTTCCAAATGAAAAAGGTACATTTTCAGCAGGCTGACGGGCTGAACAGAAGACAGAAGGGCGGGCCGGCGGGCTGCGGAAAAGGACGGGCCGGCCTGCAGAAAAGGGCAGCCCTCCGGCCCTCCCTTTTCTGCATCT
>JGI24022J15233_10010245_pt1 | contig 10619 bp, 5 predicted proteins | sample Ectturendosymbi2_FD_15233 | JGI IMG/M metagenome (IMG submission 15233)
AATAAATCGTATAGAAGAGCATCGAACGTCACTAAGCTCTTCAGTATGCAGACACTTGCAAGCCAACCCAGATCATCGGGTTGACTTTCACAACCCTCAGGTCAGTGGCAGTGACAACAATCGGCGACGGCTGCAGATTCTTGAATCTTTGTTGATTCAAGAACACAAACCAGAGCTGAATGCAAACATCCTGTTGATGCCTCTACACATTTTTAACTTGTAACAGAGCTTCATGCCTAACTCATGACGTCACGCGCCATCACCATCGGCGCGTATCCAGCTGAGTCATGTGGCTACGTATGCTTCGCGCCACTACGTCACTACCGAAAAAAACCTTTGCGTTTTTCATTTTTTACAGCGCTTTTCTCCTGAATGACCAGTAAGAACCTGCAGCATGATCACTGCAGTTCAATTTGCAATGCACTGACGATGATAACAGGAGTTATCGAAACGTTTGCAATATGTCGTTTGTATCGTTTTCTTTGGCCGTGATTTTCATTATAAAGCTATTTAGCACTTCTGCTTTTCGTGTACTGAATAAACGAATGTACTAAGTTGTTTATGTACAGAAATGTCGTGGCCTAAATGTCCCTAGACCAAAATGTCCCCTGACCGAAACGGCCACACCGAATCGGCCAGACCGAAAAGTCCTGTTCCGATTTTTTCCTGTGCAGAGAATGTTACGGTTAGAGGTCGAAGTGCCGACTAGGAATGCCAACTATACGCAAAAGGCTTTGCAAAAAGGAACCATAAACACGGACGTCATTGCGATTGTGCCCGAGGCCACCGCGACAAATAGTTGGCCTTGTTGTGGCTGTGTGATTGGGTATTTCCAATTCAAAGACATTTCTTTTGCATATACAAATTGTTTGACCAGCTTTGCGCAAACGGAACTCCCACTGTGCTATGTATTTTGTTGAACAATTTACGCTTTTTCGCAATCTCGCACAATGTAGGGCGGCTTCTGATTTCCTGTGAAATCTCTGCTAAAACAGTGAAGAGCAAAAATGGTGATCCCCTTTTTACAAGAAAACAATAAAATGTTCGCAGCGCATTTCCACCAATGCTTTAGCAAGTTTTACTTGATTCCTGCCGCTAACATGAAGCAGCAAACCATCAGGATGTATGGCCATCAAACTCTAATGATCTAATCCAGCTATATCCAACCGAAATTGCTTACTGAGTCAAAAATTATGTCATTATCTTAACCAGAGCCGCACATTGAATGATTTACTCTCGGTAACAAATGTCAAGTGAGAGATAAAAGACACAAAACGCGGCTGACATCATCAAAAATTGACCTCAGGTCTGGAGTGCACCATCGCTGCTAAAACGCAGCCAGTAGGAACCGAAAATACTGGCTCATACCAGTTTCAGTACGTTTTACAGTTTTTCCCTGAGATTTTGTTAAAAGGCGCTCTACTCGCAATGAAAATATAGCGTAGTTACTATAAAATAAACGTCTTTCCTCCAAATAAAACACGAGGTCACAAGCCGCAGTCACCACTTGGAAAACTTCGTTTGACTGTGCTGCAAAAACTTTTCACTAGGCCTGGGGTTTGCCACTAGATGCAATCCTTTGCAATACTAATGTGATGTCATCTTGCTGTTTCATTGGGCTGGTAAAACGATTTCCGGTTTCCGGTACATTTGCACTCGGTTGGTGGCCTTGTTGGTCGAACACACATCTCCGGGACACTCAGCAGGCACCGGTAGCTTTTAGCACACCGTCGAAACGAGTGAGTTACCTTCTTTTGCAACAAAAAGCATCGCATTTCTGCGGATGGGATGTTTTGCATTTGAACTAATATTTGTCTATTCACATTGTGCTTGCCGTTGATGCACAGGCAGAAGTAAATGCTCACGTGCTTTTGGCCTGTGACTTGCACATCATTGCCGCTTGCACGAACATACCAACGCTTTGCTTTGCGGTAGATACGGTATAGTGATCTTCAACGCATCAGTGAAAACGTACGGAAAATGTTCCTTGCAATATGACATACTGTAGGCCTAAATAGAACAGAAAAAATGTGCAGTGGAATATTTTTAATGCTGAGCAAAAGGCAATTCAAAGAATATTTTCGCTCTGCCAATAACTTTACCCATGTATTTGCACATAAATTCTAACACACAAACACGCGTAGGGCCCCATTAAAGGGTAGGGGCCCGGGGCAATTTTCTCTTTAGGACGCCTATGACGTAATTCATGACGTCATCGTTTGTAAAATGATGTTTTCGCCTATACGCAATGTTCTCGTTTGCTTTCTCCGGTAGTTGAGAATGTGCTTACTCAACTGCACATACAGTTAGCTGCGAGAAGAGAGTTTATGATATAAACACTAGAGTGTATTCTTACTAAGAAAAAATATTTCACAGACTAAAGAGTGACTCGGCAAGAAATAACATTCACCCGAAGCAATAAGCAGAAACCAGAGATTACAAACAAAAACACCGGAAAAATAACGTGTCAATATGGCCAGCCATGCTGAGTGTGAAAGGTGCTTCAAAACTTATGTCGTGATTTTCGCCTACATTTTCAGGTGTTCTGGTTAACGTTGCTGCTTGAAAGTTCTGCTGGAAAAAGCGATTCAGTCGACACTGCCAGATCCTTGCGCTTTTTCTCCTCAGAAACTGCGCTTTTCAGCTGCTGGGCTGATGGCATTACACATTTCGTCATTACGCTAGCTAAACACTGCAATCTCGTTTTCTGCTCTTTCGTTCTGCAAATCGACTGATTTAAGCCTTTTCTGACTGACCACGCAATAACATGTGGTGTAAATGGCTTGACTAGTTTCATATGTTTACCATGTTGTAGCATCTGATTGCTAGCAAGCTTACATCGGTTTTCGTATTTATTTCAGTGTTGCCTAGCCTGAAAGCTAACTGCGTTGTGTATCCGCCATACGATTTTCTAGTGTGTTTTTTACGGCGAATTAAAATGTTAGGACCTTTAATGATAGAACATTTTGGCAAGAAAGCTTTCCCTTGAATTTTTTATGGCTCGAGAGAAGCCTAGATGCAAAATTCAAGAATTGCTTTTTGGTTTTATCACAGATCCGCTTTCATGCCTATTTCGTCGAGATATGAATGGCAGTCAAAAATATTTTTTTGCGGTAAAAACTCTCGCTTGACGTGAAACTTGTACCTTGTGCATGATCTTTAAGACAGAAAAGCTTCTTCGATCTTTATCTTTCTCTCAGCAAAATCGAGTGTTTGACTCTTCCTGGAACAGATGGATTCGGGTTGTCTTGTAGATCTGATACAAGTTGGTTGCAAAAAGTAAGAAAAGTTCATTTTTGGCAAGTGCGGTTTGCTGGTGACAAAAGGTATTTCTACAGTACCACCCGCAAGATTATAAGCGTTGCTTGCAAGAAAGTCTGACCGTGTAGGAACTTTAAACATTGCCACGTGACTTCAGATTGCATCCTGAAGCGAGCAAATTTACATCGAGTGAAATCATAAAAATCAGTTTGAAGTTAAACTTAGAAGTTAAACTAAAGTTAAACTTAGTTTCAGGCCTTCAAGGGTTTAGTGCTGCGTACATCCAACTTCACGGAATCTAACACCAGAATGGAATCGATTCCACCTATCAACTTGTGATGTGCATTGACGTTTTTGTTCAATTTCGTGTCATTGCTGTTGAAAAATGAATCCCTTCTCCATTTTTCCTGTGCAGAAAATGTTACGGTTAAAGGTGTAAACCGTTAGTTCGTGGCAGTGTTTCGAAGCAATCTGACTTGGTATCAGTTCTTATAGAATGTAGTGAAAGCGGGAAGTACCGCCTCAGTAATGGACGAGATCACACCTTTTAACTTCTGCGGAGTAATGTGTGCATTGACTTCAGTCTAACACGAGAAACGTTGATTTTGCTGCGGGCCGTGCCACATGAACTTTACGACGTGCTTCATTTGCGGCACAAAAAGTTGGGCTTGGTATTAACTTTCATTGAAAATAAGGAATAGGCAGTGGAGAGAATTACTGGCTTCTCTCCGCCTGGCACGCAAGCCTCCAAGGTGAAGTACTTGCGCAGGATGGCAGGGGCAATTTCCGCCAGCACTGGTACACAGCGGTGCAGTGCTGTCGGCACTCCGCTCCGCAATACCTACCGGTGAATGATGGGTCGTCGCCTACAAATACAGTACGAGTGAAAATGCCCACCAGAACTCCGGCACCTATAAAATTACCACTACGCCTATGCGGGTATACGAGCTCTTCAGGGTCGGTGTCAGACATCAGAAATGATCTGCAGCTTGTTTTTCACAATTACGCCGAGCTTCTTGGTGTGCGTGCTTCGACACCATACCGGGGCAACACTGTATAGACCAGGGGTCGACAACCTTTCCCTGTTCGCGGGCCAAAAGCAAACTCTGCAAGGTATGGCGGGCCGTAATAATTTTCCACCAACAATTCGGTTCCCTTTGCTGTTAATGATGTTGTTAAAACATGGGAATTTATGGAATTTTAATCAGTTTAACACCTGCTTTTCACAGTTCATAACGATAGCTCAAATTACGATATATAGTAGGCAACATTTATACCACAGTACGGTTTCTCATAATGTCTTCACAAGTATGCAATACAAGAAATGCAAGGAGTGCAGATTCATAAATTATAACACAACTAGGCGGGCCATACAGTCACTACAAACTGATTTTTTTCTCTTCTGCTGAGAATCATGAACATTGCCCTAAAATCGCGTGCGACAGTTACAAAAGTCAAGCAGAAAGTGTTACTCCGTGGGATGCAGGGGTAAATTTTGGTGACAACCGTGCAGCATATTCACTCATGGATCCTCTAACTGGTTTAAGTAATGAAGTATAATGAAGCGTACGTCTAAAAGGGCCAAAAATGTCTTGATTAACTTTTTTTTAATTTTTTAAAATTATTACAACAGCTAAATTTTTTATTATTTTTAATTAACATCATATATTAGCAAGTGCAACCAACCGTGTCCAGTTTTTTTTCACTGTTTGGCGTAAAAAATATACGAATAGAGTAAAGGTCATCCTCCATGTGTTTTCACAAATTTCCAGCAGTTTTACAACATTTTCAAAATTTTTGTAGTTTTTAACACTTGCAAATCTGCGAAGTTTTTTAACATATTTTATCGGTATTGTCGCTGTTTCCAGCTGCGGAGTGCAACTGCCCTTAGACACACGCATCGTACAGATACAGTATGTTGTAATCCAAGTAAACCGTGCGTCAACAGATTTTATAGTGCAAATATTCTATTTTACTGTATTTCCGTTTCATGTGAACAAGCCACGTGGTCTTCTGCGCTCCAATCGGGTCGCTCCGATCTGCTGTGCACAAGTGAAACGATATAGTGTAAAGGTTGGGGCAGTACTAGCTCTTGTAAACACGCCAATACGCTATCACCAACATCGTTTGAAGCAGTGGTTCTGAAACGGGGGGCACGCCGCCTCTCCAGACGGGCGCGAGCCCTTACATGCTCAAGTACCTCACTAATGCGTGATAAATAAATTTACCATGAAATAAATTTGCTTTCGCAACTTATTTAAAGTCAAGGGTCTTGCGTCAAATGACAGTTACTTAAGGGAGGTGTGGTAAAGAAAACGTTAAGAACCACTGGTTTAAAGATATCACTGCTGAGAGTTTTTACAGAGATTTTTATTACCCGATTTCGGTGAGGAAAAATATAAATCCACTGCAAACGGCAATAGTCAAAGCTGGTATTATTCAAGATAGAAATTAATGTTTGTGGTCGTGCGATGGAACAGCAAAAGCGACTGATAACAGAAGTATTGTGCAATTTAAGCAGCGTTGTAATGTTTCAGTAAGTTGACCTGGTAGCTGTAGCATAAACGTTTCACGCATTTGTACCAGCCGTCCGCGCTGATAGATTTCAAAACCTACAGTACATACCTCAAAATTTATAAACCCAATGACAAATCTTACAAAGCTAGTGTATTACTCCATACTTTTTGTTTGAATACTGCTTTTTAAATAAAAATGATGTAAAAAACATTTCAAAATCAAAACGCAGCTCGAGCTGTTGCGGTTCTTCTACGTTTAGATAATTTTTTGATGAAAAGCTGCTAAAACACCAATCTAACGAAGTATGAAAAAAACGAAGATACTCGCATGATTTTATTGATTAATTGATTCTCATAACTAAATTATTCAATGGCGTAAATAACCAAAGGGCATGTAGAGAGGTTGCCTATACGGCTCACAATGCTGAAGGCGCACGAAATGAGTTTTTTTTGTATTTTGCAGCTTGCGTAAAAATTTGGTTTTTGTGTAGTTCACGAATAGCGTCAATGTGCAGTCGACATTTGTCGCTAGAGCGGAAGAGCTGGATTCGAGTTTATAGTTTAAGATGTTTGGGCAGCATCTTTCTTTCTTTTGCGGGCTCCAGCCTTTTATTTTGTTTATATGCAAATTAATGTATACCGCTCCAATTTAAGACGAGATATTGTCGCTTCAAGTTTATCGTTCCAACCTTCCAAATTTGGCACCCTCTGCAAGTATGGCTGTTTCTTCTTTACTTTGTGCCGGAATTTCCGCACGCGTTCACGCAAATGGAGAAGCTGTTGCTGCTAATAATGCGAAAATGATTTTCTTTTTGTTTAGGTAGGAGCAGAGTTGCAAAACGAAACGAGAATCACTGATCTAGTCTAGATTATTTGAAGTCAGTTTTAAGTTGCATCACAAAAACCAAGCACTAGCAGCACAAACAAATTATTTTTCATTAGTAGCGTCGTGGATGGGCAAATCGTCTGCAACAAACCGAATGAGATCATTTGCCGGTATGGGAAATGGAATGTTGAAAACATGCAAATGAGTTAACTGATTATGAAGCGAGGGCCAAACAAAGATCTTTAAATCTTTGTCCCAACCAGTTCAAACACTTCATAAAAAACAGCCGATGAAACTTGCTCTGCCAAAGTGTATAAAACCCTCGTGCTGTGAGCGCATGCTATCTTCTATAGCCAACAGATCGTGTGTTGGATCGTTGTTTACTTTGGCGGCGATAGCAAAACTTTGCTCTTGCCCGAGAGTTGGCGTTGAAGAAGTGTTTGTTTCAAGTGATACGTTGACCCTTGAGCACGCCGAGCAGTCTGCATTCATCCATGTTGGAGATTAACTTGTTTGTGAGAGAGCCTCTCACAACTTACTTCTTTTTCTCCAATAAAGAGTCGCATCACTTGCAAGTGCTTACGAACGATATTTGCTGTTGCAGAGGCAGGTCTAGAAAAGACTGCAGAAGTTTTGCAACTAGTCTTTTTGTTATATGTAGTTGACGCAAAACAATAGTTGTGATTTACCAGACGCTTTGGGAAGTACCTTCAAGTGTTCGAGCGACGACAGCCGCGCAGTACACACCAGGTCAGGGAAAGCACCTAAACGTAAAAAAGGCAGCAAAGGTTTGCGAAGGTAGTGTTGCGTCGCTGTTCAGAAAAGGCGCTTGTGTGTCAATGAAATAATTTGTTGAGGCTTTCGATTGACGCTGTATAGGTTCATTACTTGTTCATTTTAAAACAGGAGTAAATTCTACACTTTGATGCTGCAAATTAGTCTTGTAACACAACGATCGTCTGAAGGTACTGTGCAACTGCTATGTGCGGTTACGTTTAGGAGGCAGGATAACGAAAAAGAACATGATTTGATCGCTTTACTGTGTCTTTGCCGAAAATGAAGACAGATTATAAGACTCGATCAAACTGGGTCCTTGCCTGCACATCTGACGAGGGGATTTTTAGAACTCCCGTTACCTTTGGTCAAAGTAGAAGATTGGTAGACCCAAGTCAGCACGAGCAATACGATTTCCAATATAAAATGTGCTACAGAGAGAATACGTTGTCACGAACTTCTTCAAGTTTGCCAATAAATAACGTCACGCCGATGCTACCAACTCGCTGAGTGAATGCCACCTTAGGTGGTGTGATTTAAACCCGCAAAGGTTGCGCGTCGAAAAGTACAGTTTTTACTAAAACGGTCGGAGGCAGCTTAGTTTTACATTACATTCTTTGTCACACGGCTGGGGTATTGGTAGATTCTTATCACAGTACATGATATGCTGTCGTGAAGTGTCCTTTCGTGAATAGAGCGTAAAATTAACAGCAGGTGTCATAGCTGATCTTGAGCTAAATTGCATACATTTGAAATCAGATTCTAACAGTAATCGTTAGCTCTCAACTGTTCATCAAAATCACAAGGAGTGAATGATCCCCACCTTGTATCCTCTCGGATTTGCCAGTAGTTAGTGTCGGGGTCGACCTGGAAAAGAACCAACGCAACTTGGAACAGTGCCAAAACCCCCCGCAGCCAAATCGGCACGCTGCAACTGATACGGAATCTGCATGGGAAAGTACCAGCGGGAGAAAGTGTGTTTTGCTGGATTTAGGGCTAAGCACACTATTTTGAGATTAGGCGCTGTTAATAGGATTGGTGCCAGCATGACCTTCTCTTTTCCAAGGCTGTCATAAAAGCTATCATATGCTGAAAGCGGCTTTAAAGTTATATATTTCGCTTTACTGCTCCAGCAACTGCCGCAAATTGCCGATTTGGTTCGGTCTTGCCGTTTTACAGAATATTGATTTGCCGTAAATGCCGTGTGACTGGGGCGGTTTTGTACCGCAATGCTTCTTGTCGAAAACCTAACATGTTTTACACTCTACTGCTATCATTGCAGAAAATTTTATCGGTGAGTTATATTAATTGCGGATGTGCAGCATAGGTTGTACACAATTCGTCATTGGCCACAACAGGAACGTCACTTATTGTTTTTGATTTTTCTGCCTACCGACATGGCTAAGCGTGCTGGCTTGATCTGCAACATTTTGCTCGTTTTTCTTCAAGCTTCAAGTGGTTTCAGCTTGTTAAATAGAGGATGTCCACAGAAGAAATACTATACGTAAGTTTCACTATTTATTAGAATATTTGATTATTCTTGCGGTTCTTGCGAATACAACCGAACGATTTGTAAATAAGTTTAATGCACACTAGGTTGTTGTGCCATTGCCCATTTAGCGAAACCTTCGTACAGTCATGGGGGTCGGAAGGATTTTTTCCAGCGGAGGGGCACTGGGGGATTTTTCCGAAATTTTTCCAGGGGGGGCCAAAAGTAGTGAAATTTGTTTTTTACCACTGAAAACTAAGAAAACAACCTTTTTTGCCAAAAATTTAAAAATCCAAGGAGGGAATGCCCCCCCCCTTGCCCCACCCTTCCGACACCCATGCGTACAGTGATATCTAGAGTTCTACATATCCTTGCCTTAGTAAAACAACTTAAATCAATAAGGTTCAGCAAGCATCCGGTTTACAGAAGACTTGAATTTCCTGACAACGGTGTGACGAATCAGACAAAGTTGGCAATCACCGATCGATTGTCTTTCTGGTTTAGAAACTCTTAATCGAGGCGCTGTGGTACCAAAGGGTTCTCAGATGTTGTCCAGATTTTCCGCTAAACACATGTAAAAAAATAAATTAGATATTCAAAAACTTATGGGTTTGCCGCCTTTTCCAGTTTACTTGAAAAAGATATCATTAACTTTCCATTGGTGAGAGGGGTGCCAGGAAAGTTGATGATCACTTAGGCGTCGAGTATAACGAAATTGTATAACGCGATGTAAAGTGATGGTTTTATTGCTCTCCTACCATTCATTAAGTCGTTAAACTTTTTCGTGTGAATAAAAATTAAGATGAGTTGTTTTCAGCAAACAAAAATTGTTACTGACGAAGTTGTGGCACGTTAAATATTGGAAAGTGGTATGTTTATGTTGTTGAAAAAAAGGAAGATGCATCGTTGAAGGACTATCAATTCTAATGAAAAGCAAAAAAACGTTTTTTTTTAATTCTATGAACAGTTGCCAGCTTGATCCCGACGCTATGATGTTGTGGTGTGATGATTCCAACGTAACTGAAATACCGCATCCTGAAACCATTCATGGATACTCGCCTACTGGCTACGCCGAAGCTATTTTTATGAATAATTCCTGCCTGCAAAGGATAAATACTGGTAGGAATAAATACAAAACGTGCAGCTCAAACATTTTTGAAGCTTTTATCTCAAAGACAAAAGTTGGTATTATAGACATTTTATACGCATGTGTGCAGGAAAGAGCGGTTGACAAAAGCGAACTCTTCGTTGTTTGGTGTCCTGTGTGAAAATTCTTGTGTGCTTTGATTCATATTTAAAAGTGTTAATACTATATGTTCTCACAAATAAATTTGTGAATATTATTTCAGCAACCCTGCGGAAGTATCATTGTTTGCGTACACTAGATCTCAGCGACAATTTGATTGTTTCATTGCCCAAGACTTCTTTCTTTTCGTGTGGAAAACTGAAAACACTAAGAATTGCAGGAAACAATCTCACATCGGTTCGTGCTAATACTTTTGCAGGTGAGCGACTGCGGATAATACCCGACACAATGCTTGCCTGAAGGTTGGAGCATATATAGTCTACCGCAGAGCTAACGTTGGAAGATTTTGAGAGTAAAAAAACGCCAAAATGTGTTTTCTGATTTACGAAGGTCTGAAGGAACTGGTTGAACTTGATTTGGGCCGAAATCAGATCGCATCACTTGGACTGGGCGCGTTTGATGATGTGATAAAACTTGAAAATCTCAAACTGAACAACAATCGACTCA
>JGI24022J15233_10010249_pt1 | contig 10617 bp, 10 predicted proteins | sample Ectturendosymbi2_FD_15233 | JGI IMG/M metagenome (IMG submission 15233)
CTTCAAGTGTACATAAAACCTAGACTGGACGTTATCATTCAGACATAAATAAAACAAAATGTAAATATCGAAGGCAAAGCAATCAGACAATAATTATCATTAGTCAATTGCGTCCCTCAAAATCTATCCAGCACATATACATAGTATTTTGTTTTCAATCAGTTTCCTAAGCCAATGTCATTGCATGTGTGAGAATAAAACTAAGTATAATTTTCTAATAGGTAATCACAGTAAAGCTTTTGAAATTGGATGAATGTTTTAATTTTTAATAGTTATTGGTATGGAGTTCCAAATTATAGGCCCTAAGTACATGAAACTGTTTTGATCTTGTTTTCGGTTTCTTAAAGGAATTGCATAAATATCTTTTGTTGAGTGCCTCGTGTTATAATTATGCTTATCACGAACAAGTTGGTAATTTCCAATCAGTAAAAGTGGAGTTTCATTGCTGTGCAACTTAAACTTATGCTTTCCAAGTTCATAATGTTGTAGTTCATTTAGTTTTAATATTTTGTTTTTTTTATATAAGGTGTTTAAATTTGTATGTCTATTTGCAAATGTTATACAACGAACTGCGCGGTTATTGAGGACATTGAGTTTACGTAAGTCACTTTTATAGGCTGAGGCCCAGAGAGTTATTGCATATGATAGTTTTGATTCAATGAGTGCATCATACAGTAATTTTAGAAGATTTTTTGAAAGGAGATGTCTAATTTTATATAGGATTCCAACACTTTTTGCAACTGATGATGTTAGATGCAAAATATGGGCTTTCCAGTTCAATTTTGCATCAATAAAAACTCCCAAATACTTTGATTCATTTGTCTGCATTAACATGTTACCATAAAAATTTAGCAAAACATGATGACTTTGCTTTTCTTTGGCTGGATGGAAAACAAATGGCTAGTTTCATTTAAGTTAAGTGTTAATTTGTTCTGCATGAGCCATTTTTGAACATTTTTAAGTTCATCATTAATAGTGTTTTGTAAAGAATTCTTTTGCCAACTCGCAGCTTACTGCAATCACCCACTGTTATTTTCTCTTCGCTTTTTTTGTCTGCGCTTGTGCATCGCCTGCATAAATTGTAGTTCGCGCTTCATACAATCTTTTCTAAGAATGAAAACGCTTCTTTCAGAAACTTTTAAGCTTTCATTTAAATATTGTTTGCTGCAATTGTTTTGGATATGACTAATGACCCACATGAGGACACACATCGGCACAAGGATGTATTTGTCAGTTTTTGACGAGATGTTTGAATATATATATTCGGAATTGCGACTTCTAAAATTCCAATATTCTGCAACTAGAAGATATTTACAGCTTTGAAGTGGCTACGTTCATGTATAAATAAATAAATAAATCACAGCTACTGGCTGCATCAAACCATTATTTCAATGTTATCACAGATGGTCATACAAATAATACAAGACAAACCAAAACTCGGTTGTATGTATGTGCTAGCGAAGGTACATTCAAACTCAGACCTAACGATGTTGAAGTGCAATGCAGTGTAAATCCAGTCAAAAACGCCTTTAGATTGAAAAATATAAAGCGTACATGAAAAATTTTTCAGCTCAGCATAAAGTAAAGGTGTTACTCGGGTAATAGAGATATTCTCCTTATTATTCCCTTTCCTTATTTGCGTGCATCAACTAAGTACATTATTTTGTTTTGCTGTTACTACTTCATTCTTTCATGAGTTATTGTTGTCTTTTTTCACATAATGTGCCGTTTTTGCTTTCATTCAAATTGGTTGTATTTTTGCTTTAGTCTTCAGTACATTGTAGTAGGCATTTTCGATGTCATGTGGCAATGCTAACATTGTATGTCGTGAATCAAAGGGGCAGTTCATGACTTTCCGTTCCCATGCGTAAGTCATCATATCGACTGAGGATCTACTTTCAGTACGAGTAATTTTGTGCCTCGTCCTCAGTTTGCTTAATTTTGTGATTCACATTGCAGAGCTGCACTATTTGAAAAATATCGTGACGCAATACTATATTGAGCTATCACCTTAATTTCTATAAAAAACGGAAAAAATTGAAAACAGGTTTTGTGACAAAGTTGAAACCATTTATCTGTTGGCTTAAAGTTGCATTTGTCACATTCTGCTAATACCACAATTCCATTTATTGCGTAAAAAATTTAACGCACATGAAACCTTATACTCAAAGCAATGGACTATAACTTATTTTACAAGCAACTGTTCCCTTTACATTACAAGTACTGTAGCTCCGCTTTGAGGAGGTCTTCAGACCAAAATCCTCCTGGTCCCCCGAAATCTCACACTCAACATACATGTCATGAGTCGGTCTGCATGGACCTTATCACAGTGGCATACAGCGGTGCCAAGTGCAGTATCATAGTAATCGTGATGCGCAATCTATCTGTGTGTTCTTTGCAAACGCCATATGTTTTTCATCTACGTCTGTGTTCCTTGTTAACGCTATGTGTGCGTGAATTGCAATTCGTTGTGCTCGAGTGTGTTGAACACTCTGTTTCATTTCAAGAACTATTAAAGAGATGATTAACTTCACTTGAAAGAAATTTTGAAAATGTTTAAAGTTCCGATCCTGACGCAAAAGTCATAAGCAGCGATGCATGCAAGCTCACTGAAAGTTGTAGCTGTTTGAGCAGCGACATATGCAAGATCGTCGAACCGTAACAGACTAAAAGCAATAACTTTGGCTTTCAGGTGGACAGTGAACATCGTATTACGGGACCACTGTAGTTTTTGTAAGAAATGAAGGATGACAAAATTCGTGGCTCCATGTTCCAAAAAACAAATTTCATCTCAGTCACACGAATGAGTGGTTTTGCACATCGCTCCATAAGCTTCTTCTTTCGTATACATGAGCAGGAATACATGTTGGTCAGAACTTTGATTGGGTAAAGTATTCCAAAATAACAGGGTTGTCCACCTCACTGATGTGGCATGGAGGTTGCGATTCGGTGCAGACATGCAAGATGCGGTGTGCAGTGTGCACCTTGCCACATTCATACAAACCTGAGCTGCACAGGCCCATTAATTTCATGTTGGCTGCAAATCGGCCAACACCAGTCCTCAGGCGGTTGAGCTGAGCACAGGTATTTCTGTGGACGTCGCAACCTGGTGGTTGTGGGCCGAATGCAGGAATGAAGAATTGGAGAGCTGCAGGGATTGGTGTGGTTGGTTCCCCGTAAATTGACGACAATTCCACTAAGGAGCGTAGAGGTTTCCTCCAAAAAGGAGCGTAGAGGCTTCATACGCTGATGTTGCGCATGTATAAGCGATCAAAGTTCTGAAAAAGCACAATTCCCTGCTAGAAAAGCTACAAATTTGTAAAATAGCTGTGAAAAACGACAGCTTAAACTTATGATGCGACAAGTGATACTGTCAAATTCACAAGAACGGAAAGCCAAGTGTTTGAAATCTGTGATACTTTGTCTTTTCTCCCGTGTGGACTTCATCATAGGTCTTTTATTTTGCTGTGGTTTACTTGCTGCTAAATGTGAAAATGACATTTATCGGGATAAGTTTGATTGGACGCAAAGCTCGAAACAACAAGCAATGTCTTTTGAAACTGGTAGTAAAACAGACACGACTCAATTGCAACACTGAGGGCAGATGTTGGGTATACATAAAACAAAACTCGTCTTTCTTGCGGATTCTTAAGCAATCTTTCGAAATTAAGAATGTGATAAATATCCAAATGGCAAAAAGATCTGCTCAAACATTTTCCTGTTTTGAGAGAACCAGCTGTTTTGTGATTTCTTCAAGCTGTCAAATGAGAGTAGAAAAAATGTTCCGGGCATGGATATCTGGAATTCCAGATATCCCTGGCTCTGCGCACCAAAAAAGATAATTTCAAGAACGCTTTGATTTGATATGAAAGATTTTAAAATAATAAAAACTTTTTGTTCATTTTCTCACTTCTGATTGCATCGAATATTTCCCTTCCCGTAACTTTCCTTTCATTACAGTTGATGGTAAATGAGGCAGGAAAAATGTCTGAGTTGTGAAAGTTTACCATAACTGGAACTTCTTGTACAAACGCCATTGCGGTTGGAAGGTGCAGGTTAGTTGCCAGGATTTTAAGGTTTGTGGTGAAAAATACAATTTCTGGGGACAAGATTTTTGTCATTGTCATATATTTCAACAAAAAATTTTCTGGGCACAACAAAATTTGGGGGGCCAAAACATTGCGGGGAGGATTTACCCCGAATAGCCTCGTGGAATGTGCAGGCAATTCCACTACAAAACTACATGAAGGCATTTTGTAGTTTTAATCATAGCAGTTGGGGCCGCTATAGCTTATTGGTACAGCAGGATGTCCACTTTTCAATAGATCGGTTTGGTGATTCATCTGCAGTTACTGAGTGAATCACCATAGCGCTCCAAGGGCAAGAGTGTTAACATCAAAATTGCCTCACAGTATGCAAATGCCAGGCTTCGGCACCAATTGCCGTCACAGTAACAACAAACATTTGAAGCATTGTTTTTTCAGAGAGGTATTCTAATGATGCAAACAAATAAGTGACCACATTTTTGCTTATCATACTAAAAATTATTTGTTGCGAATTCGATTTTCAAAGTATTGCAACAANAAAATTGCAATAAACATTTAAAACTTACAGATTGTTTTTCATCAGTTTTTAGTTAGTATTTGTTCATTACAAAATTCAACACATACACATTACAGCACCGACGTAGTGGGACATGTACTTGATGCAATGGAACAAATTTTCATCAAAAACATACTTTGTTTGAAACTGTATTCCATTGTTAGTTTTTTTAGTCTAAACCCTAAAAACAATATTAATACGAAATCGTGTTACACTGCTTAGCGAAATTAGTGAGGAACTTAGTTTAGTGAGGGCATTCACGAATGTTTTAGCTAATACAAAAGGATGCCCTAGTAAGAATAATCTTTTTATCACCAACAAACACGGCTCACATGTTTTTTATGACGTAGTTTGTGTGACTAAATCATAGGATTTTCACAAATTTGACTATTTTCGTTAATGAAGGGCAATTATTATGCTCTGCAAATTGTGAACACAAACACTTTATGAGTTGAACAGTGTTTTTAAGGTGTTGTTTCAAATATTTCCAGCAGTCTCTCAAAGTACATTAGAAACTCGCTTTACTACCACCATCACAATACACCAAAACCTTGCTTTATGATCATCTAGGTATTCAGATAAAAATTGTTACGACCGCTAAAAATGGCGTTTTCAGTCAGCAAGGCCATACCTTTGACAAAAACCTGGAGGAGTCAAAGAATTAAAATCATATTTTTTCAGAAGATTGTGACTTTTCTTTGAAGTAAAAAGTCGCGAGGATGAGGGCTTGATGTTATAGAAATGCAATGAGCAGGGGACTACGATTGAAAATATTTCTGTAATGCGTTTCTTCAACAAGCGTTCGCTTCGTCTCAGTCACCTATCCTTGTTTACGGATATTTTCCAGGCTGGAATGCAATATTGTTTCTCAAAGTTTGTTTGCAGGGTTGTATTGCTTCTCCATTAGAGGCTATACTAGGCTTCTCTAGGTATCAGAAGGATCCACCAGTCAGGATACATAACTTTACAAAAAGCAAATACTGTATTTTATTCGTTAATTTTCTGACTTAAATTTTTGTTTAAGTATATTGTTCCAGTGACAGTTGTTTCCGAAAATAACCTTATCAAGACGTACCTATGGCATGACACTTGGCGAATTATAACTTTCATGAGAGAAAACGTCTGTGTTACAATAGTGCTGTGCTTATGTTGGAGGCCATCATTGCTGAACGCCAGCTCATATGGACAGAGCATGTCATTCGAATGCCGGAAATCCGACTGTCGCGAGGTGTGCTATATGGTGAATTGAAAGAGGGCCGAAGATCTGTTGGCGGACAGTACAAACGTTGTAAGGATTGTCTGAAGACAACATTCAAGAAGAATGCTATTCCCCCTGACCAACTGGAAACATTAGCAGCGAATCACAAGGGCTGGCGAGACATTTGCACTACTGGCATCCTCTTCATGCAAGCAACGCAGGATAAAACTGAAGATGAGCGTCGTCACCGACGGCATTAGCGTGCTGCTCGGATCAGAGAAAGCAACTCCGCTTATCTGTGTCCCACCTGTGGCTGTGCATGTCTATCACGCGTAGGACTGTACAGCCACGAACAATCCCACCTCCAAAGATAGAAGGATGGATCGGATTCGTCGTTTCGACGTCCATCTAAGAGAGAAAGAGAGAGAGAGAGAGCTTATGTTTAATCTGAAACAAGAACGTCTCCAAAAATTGATCTAATGCGATCATCCAAGGCAACGAAGTTTTTCCGCCAAAGCCAGACAGGAAATTAACACCACAGCGAAACGCTTTCCAGGACGCTTTGGTGGTTCTGCAATGCACGCGCATTCGAATTGCCATAACCGCTGCACTCCAGCAGAAAAAGCGATATTCCGAAATGGTTCCTGGTACTTGGTAGCAAGGTGGTTGCGAAGTCATCTTTCTTTTTCGTTACCTAATGCAAAGAATCGCTAGCAGGAGCTGATATTGTGTTCTTTCTGATGGGAATTCGACCTGCTCAGGGAAAGAGACAAACCAACTACAAATGATAGTGCGGTTCAGTTTTAACTCAAGGCTGAATGTTGATATGTGCGTATTGTGGCATTTCTCCGATAGCCGGCGCTGCATCTGGCCTGCAATACTGGCTTTGCTCTGGCCCATAAATGATCACCTGTCTTGGGTATCACCATGTGCTCCACCTACTGCCGGATTTAACTTTTTGTCGACTATGCGCAAACATTTTCATGTTGACGACAATCATTTAATCAAGGTGTACAGATGCGGATTTCATGAAGGTACACACATTGCCTTTGAGTTAGCGAAGTTTTTCCGTACTACATGTGGCATACATTTTCAAAAGCTTTTAACACTGTGCAGATAGCTGTTCACTTTTATGTGAGCGCATGACAAAGAGGCTTAACATCACATTCCATCAGTTGAACGGTCAGTTTTTCAAAACAACCACACTGAATTACTGTTTCACATCTTTTCATTATTAAACAGAATCTTTAACGTAACCGTAACGAAAACGAGACAACCCCAACAAACCAGCGAGTAATCAATTGCCAGGCAATTCAGTATCGCTATCAGCGATAGTAGCGCTCTCAGAGTCACTGCTGGTGGTTGAGGTGTCTTCAGAAGGTGGCGGTTCAGCCGACATTGACGAGGCAGTCCCAGCAAAGCACGTTTCACGCTCGCTGTTATGTGACAGAGATGAACTTTCACCCCCATCTAGGTCATTGCTTATTGTTACATTTTGCCGTCGCCTCGCTCGTCCACCGTCCCAGTCATAAAAACCGGAAAGCCCGCGCTGCGTAGCTTCCGCCACTTCTGCATGCGCACTTCCTTTGTGCTTTGTGTGTTGAAGAACTTTTTAAAAAAAGTAAACTAATGTCGTGGCCTTTCATGGCCCAGATAGTTCTCTTTGCAGTCTATGCTGTGTTCTGCAGACTCATTGGCAGAGTTGCCAGAGTTTAATAATCCCTTTAAATAGTCTTTCCACATTTTAACAATCTCTGGACCACCATTTGCCCCACCCACCAATGTTGGCAGTGTTGAGGATCTGGTTTTGTTGTTGACCTTTTAACAAAATGTGTTACTGGTTTTATCAGCCTGTAGTGAAGCTGCAAAATATTGTGTACAAATGTGAGTTTTGGTCTGTCTAGAGACAGAGAGGCTAAGGTATAAAATGTCTAGGTCAGTGTTTTTCAACCGGGGTTCCGCGAGTGTCTGCCAGGGGTTCCGCAGGAAACTTTTTGATGATTTCATGACAAAATATAGATGCGACATTTCTACCCATCTGTTTTTTGGTTTATTACAGAAAGTAGGATGGAGACTTCAATCATTGCATGGGGTTCCGCAGGGCCGGCCTTAAGCCGATGCAACTGCATTGGGTTCCGTCATGATGTTTGGAAAGGGCGTGATTTTTTCCAGATACTCTTTGAGCTCGAGAATTCAGTAGCAGTGGCTGATAAATCTCATTGTTGGCAAACAATTATCTCGTTTGAACGAAAGTTGAATTTCCTCTACCCAGCATTCGCGCTCCATTCTCATGCTATATAAGGCGTTATATCCGTGCTCCACCATGTCCCACTCTTCATGGATGAAGCTTGGTTGTTACTAGTGCCAATTAAGACTGTAGTACAGCTGCAGCTATGGAAAAACAAGTAGCTTATATAGTGATGTAACTCGCAATGAGCAGGTCAAGACGATCGCGTGTCTGTCGTATTAACATTGGCGGCAGATTTTCCAACGTAACGTTGTTCAGTTCTCGAAAGATCCTTCTGTGCTGGAAAGTTTTTAGTTGGCTGCGGAAGAGTTGTAAGTCGGACAGGACGTTTCGGGTCGAGACGGGTTCGGCATTAAGTTTGACAAATATTTCTGGCCGATGTTGGGCCTGATGTTTCGGGCCGATGTTGGGCCTGCAAGCAAAATTTTTGTGCAACGACAGACACTTTTGTTGCCAGTTACTGTTGAAGCAGTCGATTTGATTGATTCTTGACCAAAAATGATAGTGTATTATTTAGTCATATTTACTTTGCCACGCTACCGACGTCCCGCAGTTGGGCACATCTTGACTCACTTGGTACATTTGGCTTAGCTTTGGGGCCTCAATCGGGCTTTAAACATAAATGTAAGGTTCGGGCTTGTGATTTCAGGTTCAGGCTTCAAATTAGGGCCCGTTTACAAACCTGGATTGCGGGTTGTGTGCGTCTTGACAAAACCTTGCAGTTTTGTTTCATGGCAGAATTTACCATAGATTATGTATTTTAATATTTTGTCAAAATAAAATGAACTCTACGACATTGAAGCAAATGACAAGGGATGAGACTAAAACAGTGGAAGCTAAAAATCTTATGCAAACCAGTGAACAATTTTGTGAAGTGTTTGCACTTAAGGTATTGTTGTTTTCTTTGTCCACAAAATTGTTCCGCGTTATTTGTCGGTCGTGAATGTATTTTCATCGTTTGTCGCTTAACCACTTTTATTGTTTTGCCTATTTGCGAGTGTAAGTAGGGGGAAAAACCACGTACTTCAAATTCCAGGTTAATGAGCATGAAGGACACCTAAAGCCGCCCTGCAGCTTAGCTAGGCCAGTTAAAAAATAGTGAATGTCATCCAGCACACTCCTTCCAGTTTATCATATTATTGGGCGGCTATAGGCGTCTATTTCATCATTCAACTATGCGCATGGATGTCCGCAGAGGAGGGGCAAAACGGGCATTTACCCCCCCCTGGGAATTGGGACTAAGAAGAAAAAAATCTAGAAAACGCAAAATCAGCAGTTTTTTTTGCAATGACAGTTTGTTTGCCGACGTGACACTCAGAGTGCACAAGAGTCAGTTCACTGTTCTGGCATAATGCAGTCATGAAACTGCAGCTCTTTTAATGTGCTCCTTTGTAAATGCAGGTTGCGAAACTCGGGAGCGAATTGTTTTACTATCAACCTTTGTTGCGTCACAATAACATGGCAACATCTTTAAAGGTTCACTTCAAGTTATGGTAGTAGCCATTTTGCCTCATATAACTGTTGAGCGCAGACATCTTGGCATGTAATGCAGCGAGACAGCGATAATAGCAGTAAGCCATGTAGGTTTACCAATGGTGCGCTCATTGCGACACGCCGGCATATTTTGTGTGGCTCTTCTAGATAAATAGCAATATATCAAATTCATGAAAGTTGTTACCTCATAGGCCTACTGTATTTAACTTTGGTTTCATTTATCAATGCGTTTACGCGAGCTCGTAAGACGTAAAGTTAGTTACCAGANAGTCCATAGATGTAGCCAGGGTGGGGCCATTCCCCCCTCAAAAAAATTTNGAATATGTAATTTGTGCTTTGAGAGGCGGTATCACATAAAAAACACTGTTGCTCGCCTGAAATGACGAATTTTGGACCCCCCAACAATTTTGGCCAACCAAATGTCCTGTGCTGGCTATGCTACTGAGAGTGTCTACGCGATTTGATAGCAAAGATAGTGAACCTAAAGCACGGTTATAGGCTACTTAAGTTCCCAGAAGAACATTCAATTTTTTCAATAACAAATATTGTCAAAACATTCTGTCATTTTCCCAATATCAGAATGAGAAGGAATGCTTTTCGCGAAGAGGCAATTGCAGGACCACAAAGTGGTTCTAATCGTGTTCTAAAATGTTGAATCACAAAGGGTTGGTGAAAGACCACCTGGGTCAAGTTCTGAGCCAGCCCTGCTGGTAACACAAACCAAATTTTAATTGAAGACGTTTTACAAGTAGTAACAAAAGTAACTCAAAGCGTCGAACCAACGTCAGGTGAAATAAGCATAAAAACAACAACAAAAAGAAGTTGGGAAAAGCATGCCTATGTACAGGGGGTGTGGTGAGTAACTATAGAGGTAGATAGGAGGTAAAATAGTGGCATCAGCGCAATATTACAGAATGGGACAAGAATATAAAACGAAGATCGAACAGAATGTGACAAGCATATAAAACGAAGATCAGCTGGAAGTCTGGCAAGATGGCAGGACTTTTTTATATTTTTTGCCAAATGAATAAGGCGAAGATGATTTCAATTTTTCCGGAATGTTAGACCAAATTTT
>JGI24022J15233_10010250_pt1 | contig 10616 bp, 2 predicted proteins | sample Ectturendosymbi2_FD_15233 | JGI IMG/M metagenome (IMG submission 15233)
TTTAATTCCAGACACCTGGTACACACACCCCGGAATGACCCTCCCAAGAAGAGCCTGGGTCCGGCTTAACCGCCTCCTCACCGGTGTCGGACGTTTCCGCTCCTGCTTGTACAAATGGGGTATGGCCTCCTCTTCGGCCTGTGAGTGTGGCGCAGAAGAACAAACCGCCGACCATGTCGTCCTCCAACGTCCAATACATCGACCTCCCCACGGACTGCACGGCCTGACCGTTCTGGGCGATGGAACAGCCGAATGGCTGCTCAACACCTGCCCCGAAATCTAGCGCGGCCAAGCAGTGGACAAAAGAACTCGTTCAAACGAAAGAAGATTTCGGATAGCAAATTTAAACTACCTTACTTCAACTTACTTGACTCAGAAAAAGGGCCCTCACTGGTCATCTATGCACTGCCTTTTTCAGCAAGACTTATTGAGATATAATGACACTTCCTTAACTTCAAAATTAAAAACTTTTCCTTCCAATAGTGGATTGGGCCCCTCTAAGTTCCAACTCCAAAATCTTTGTGATGGATATGAGTTTTTTCCTTCATTTTGCATGACTGAATGACTGCATCTGCAGCACTTTTTAATCATATTGAATCCATTTATCTTCTCATCGCTGCTTGTGGAAAAAATTCAAGGTTAAATTTGTGGCACATTGACATGCACAATCATCTTAAATTAAGAAAACCGTAGCAAATTTTGTTAGTATCAGTCAAACTCCCGTCCAATACCGGTCATAAAAGTTTCTCTTCAAAACAAATCGCTTGAAATACCACAAGTGAAGAGGTGTTTATGAAGAACAGTGATCCCCCTTCCTACGATTTTGCCGCTTGCTTGAATGCTTGGTTGATGATATCGGAATAAAGTAACATAACGTTTGACAACTTTAACTAAAATAGCTTTGAGCCTTCTTTTTATACTTTACATGAACTGATTGAACACTAGTATTCGTTAAGCTTGTCCGCAAAAAGTATGTGGATAATCTTCACCAAAAACACACAATGCTTAGATCAATGGCGGATTCAGGGGGGGATAGTTTGGGGCAACTGTCCCCCCCAAACGTCTGGCGCCCCATTAAAATAGCTACCCTCTGACATAAATGCGCCCGTTTGGTGCTTATTGAAGCAGTAACAGAGCTTAGAAATACTCTAAACAAAACAATGCTTTACACTTCGTTGAACGTCAAGTTTACGTGCCGGACTTTGACCCAGCTTCTTATCAATTAGAATCAACAATGCTACTCTTCCGTAATAATACATTGCCTTATCTCTTTTCCGCCTGAAAACTGCCAGTAATCACAAACGCGATCGCTTTCGTTAGCACAATTCTGGACTTGTCGTGAGTTGTGCAAAAATGGTGTGTTTTTGATACAATTTCATTTTTTTAATGCTTGATGGCAGCCTTGAAAGCAGTAGTGAAAGTAGGAATGCAATATGGAAAACGTATAACTAACGCACGATTTTAGAAGCCTGCAAAGCCAAAACCAAGTTTCAGGTCTGCTGCCAGCACGCCAGTGCAGTCTGTGATTCCGGAGTTGATCTGCGTCGTAGTTTTGTCACAGAAAGGTATGTGGATAAATATCTTGTCGGAGATAGTGCCCCTGATTAAACATAATTCAGCGTGTGAAAAGCTATGGTAACATATGTATGTTAGCAAAAAGCTTGTCACTATCTGACAGAATTACATTGAGCGTGCTCCAGTAGCTCAAGGAATTATGATCTAACAATCGAATTGTGATTGGGCAACACCTCACTTTGCCAACGGGACAACGCAGCGTAGCCCGAGGTGCCTCAAATAACCATAGTACTCACTACTCAGCAGTAAGCTATAACGCAAAAACTTCGACAAAATACCAGGTATCTACTGCTTGGTGCAATGAATAATTGGCTTTAAGTGTTAATGACAATTTTTGCACAACGGTTCAATATTTGTAGTCCAAAATTTGAAAGGGGTACGGTGCCTTTCTCCCCCTGGTTACGCGCCTGGCAACAGTCACTGATGGTCAAGTGGTCTTGATCCTTTTGTTGCAATTGCAAACCCGTAGACACCTCACGCTGGCCACGAAAATACAAATTTGGCAGGTTTAGCGAAATCTGAAACCATTAGCAAAATGCGTAGCTTATTGGTTCGATTAGTTAGATCATTCCGCGGATATCACATAAACTTAAGTAGAAAAGCAATCTTATGTTGCAAATTTTAACTTTTTTACCGGTAACTGTGGTGATGGTTGATATTTGTTGTTGTAACTTGGTTATTGCTGTTTCTCACCTGTGTTTGCTCACCTGGATGGAAGTAGATCCATCGCGAGATAAACTACTTTGAGAATGGCTTTAAGTTCAACTTGTTTTGGATGCTTCGTAGTAGTATACAATAAATTGAAAAATAACCTTATCGGGTTGACTTGAGCTTCAGTTTGGAGGTATTGACTGTGAATTTCGAGGGCTCGTCCCCATGGGCGTCCGCAGAAATTTTTCCAGGGAGGGACAACGTTGACATTTCGCTGATCCTTTTTCAGGTTGCGAACGATGCAATGCAAATTAACCTTCACGAAATGATTTACCCTTTCTACACCGCAAAGAAAATTCCCCATGAAAGCACGCGCTCCACTCGCATTTTTTTGATATTATATTCAGGTGGAGTTGTATTCGAGCTTGCGAAAAGGTTGTTAGGCTACTTTCTGTCATCCTTTACAGCTTTTGCTGAATTGGGTTATCATTCAATATCACTATTATTGTGAACTACAGATAACTGAGTCTGAATTGAACTTTAACTATCCACAACTACGTTTGCGGTGCTCACATTAGTCCATGCGGGTTGAACCTCACTTCTCAAAATTTAGTCTGAAATATTTTCTACACTTTGGCTATCAGAAATGCTTTTTCTTTTCATAAACTACCTAATATCAATTATTATAGCACTTTTTACAAATAAGTCATAATTTCAGAATAATCAACGGGAAGAACATCAGTAGCGGTGAAAAAACGCGAACGTTAGACACTATTGCAAAACTTTCAAGCATTGAGAAGTAGACCAGTGAGTTGACGACTATCACACAATTTACTAAAGTTAGAATACCACGCAGGCTTACAAAATTGCGCAGATAAATTATGAAAACTCACCAGAGAAAATACAGCTTTGCACTTGCTCACTTCGAAGTCAGAATTAAACCTTTAGGCCCATATTTCCACAAGCCTGCATTCATAACAAGCCACGCAGTATATAAAAAGAAGACTGCATAAGCGTAGTTTGATTTCGCCGGAGTGGTCCAACTACAGGCCTGCTGGCCAGGAAGACCTGCGAGCTTTCTCAGTATTGTGTGTTATGTATATGTTACTGCAGATAACTTTAGTTAGAACAAGCATAACATCTTTTTAATAAAAATGTGCAACATTAACAGCGTTAGACTTTAGACTGCAGAGAGATTCTGGAAATTAGTCAGCAAAGATAGGCTTCCCAAACTGAAACATTTCGCACAAAAAATGCACTCGTTGTTTGGAGCATACTTTCTGCCATGAAGCAAGCCAAATCTAAAATTATAAATCGAATTGCACACAAAACACTGGACATCAGTTTCAGACCATAGGCGTAGCCAGGGGAGGGCCAAAGGGGCCATTCCCCTCAAAATGTTCAGAAAATATAGTCATTTTGTGCTTGAGAGGCGTTTTTCTAAACAAAATAGTGCTATTCGCCTAAAATCAACCATTTTGGCCCACCAAAAATTTTTTGGCCCCCCCCAATTTTTGGGCTGGCTACGCCACTGTTTCAGACGTGCTACAACTAACATGCTGGGTTTGATGTAAGAACGATAGCGTCAGAGAAATCTCTACCACAGGCATCTCACTGGTGGATATCTTTAATAAATTGCTATTTGCTGATGTGTAATAATTTCAATGTGATTCTGTTGTTTTACACAGCATTTTGTTAGAAGTGACCCGCAATATTTTGTAAAATGGTCCGTATAGGTCAAATCCAGTTATACCACGCTGGATTAAGCTATTCACTCAGGCACATTGGATGATTGGACACACTCAGTCTCACACTGACAATGGATATTTCACACTTGTAGATGCATTGCTACAGATTCACTCTGACTTCTTTTCACACTGTATAAAACTACATGGTTTACCGCTATCAGCAGTCACTGTCTCACTGCATCATCTGCCAAGATATCTGCGTTCATAGGCAAGCAGCAACATGCGGCAAAATGCCTATTATATCGTAATTTGAAGTGAATGGTGTTATTGTTACGCAATAAAGACCAGCAGCAAAAGAATCCGCTCCCAAGTTCGGCCACGCAATGGAGCAGACGTAAGTGAAGCTCCACTACCGCGTGACACCAGGACCGCAAAATTGGCTGTTGTGCAGTGTGAGTGTCTTACCGGCAAATAAACTGCCATTGCAATAAATAATTAAACCAATTAATGGAAATTAAGCTGGTGACTTCATCTATTGTATAAAATTTTGGTTCTTAGGCCCAATTTCCAGGGGGGTTAAATGCCCGTATTCCCCCCCTGCGGACGCCCATGCTCATCCCCCTGCCCCAACTTCTTTTGAACAGTGTCACCACTTCTGTTGAACAGTGTCACACCTTTTTGTAATCTGGTCTAGTAGGACTGATGCTTTTTCTTCATATCACCAGTCAAATGTTCAAATACACTATATGAAATACGGAGCAGCGGTGGGGCATGAGGGGCAGTAAAAGAGTTGAGAGAAAATGAAACTCTTAAAAAAACATTGCCAATTATAAAAAACGAAAAATTCCATTGCCAATGATGTATTTTTCTGTTCAGCAACATTGTTGACCTCAAAAATGATAACAGAAATTATAGAAAACTACTTTGAATTTTCTGGGTGTGCGAATAGCTTCAATAAATCTGTTTCAAGTCGAGCTTGATAGAAATAACCTATGATACTGTTATGAAGAGGCTCCGCCCCCGTTTCGAAAAGGCAAGGAGGCGACCCTCCCGCTCTCCGACGTCGCTGTGTTAATCGGTATACACTTCATTGAAATTCTACCCACATTAGTGGCGTTAAATGTATTTTAATGCAATATGCTTTTAGGCACAGTATGAATCTATCATGCAATTATGAGATCGTTTTTCACGATAGCCAGAAGAGCTATCTAAAATGGGAGCAATGTCGCAGCAAAGGCTTCTAATTTTGTTTTTGAATTGTCGCTTCAGCAATAACCTACATACAGTGGCGGATTAAGAGGGGTGCTGACTGGGCTACACCCAGGAGCCCCCAACATTTAAGGGCCCCCAATTTCTAAGTCGGTGAAAAAGAGTAATGTGTGAACAATACAAAACACGCTATAAATGATACCATCGCCAATCGGGATTGATAAGTATAAGGTGCTCTGTGCTCACTCGTTGAAAATGCTTCGTTGACGTAAAAGTAAAAAATCTTTGGCGTATGGTCTGGCCGACACTCACTAGCAAGTTAGTACTCCAAGGTCTAAAAAGGTAAGGTATTCCATCCGCTGATCTTATTTTTGTTTCCGATACGCATGCGGTATCCACGTCATTTGAACATCGGCCCTGCAGACAGCCCCGAAGGAAGTTGGGAACTTGTTGAGTGGTGTCAGGTCTCTCAACAATGGTGAAAGTAAGTAGATTTTAGCTAAGGATAATAAATCATGGTGCTATAAGGCAGGCCTACCAGAGCTGGTACTTCAATACCAATTCTGGTACCATTTACTTCCAAGATGCAAGTTTGGACATTTTGGTACATACTACTTTCATGTGAATCACCATTATTTGGTACTATTCTTGATAACTGAATTAAAACAGCATAAACGCAATGATAAACAGAAAGGTGGCAGATATCAAGATACTTAACGTTAACTGATAACAAGAATTAAACCGTATCAAGCACGTCTTAGTTCTGTTTGCATTTCGATCAAGTAACTCTAAGCTTGCTTCCGCTAAACCCAGTGACTCATTTGATTTTAGTACGTCGTAAGATGTGCTCTTAGTTAAGGATTTTGTTGAGTTACTTTTTATATTTTAAGTGCAGTAGAAAGATGAAAACAAATAGTAGTGTTATGTCTTACGAACGAACGTAAAACTATCCATAATATGTGAAAGTGCGTTTCACAACAGCTATCGGTAAATGAGTGCATGCTCTTGTTCTTACTAATAGTTTTACTGTTTTTTGTCCTTGATAGTGAACAGAAAGAATGAAATACTAAATTGCAATGAGTACAAATATTATTTTTAACATATGAATTTAGGACTGGGCTATTGGGGGATTAATTTAAAAAATATTTCAACTTCCAGACCAAAATACACTAACTAAACCTTAAAACAAACCTAACCAAAATTTAATCTAAAGAAAAATTTTTTTACTCAGAAAGCGTCATTTGGGTATATATATATGCAATGGAACCCCGCCAGCACGACCATCCACTGGACGGCAATTGGTCGTGTTAGCAGCGCCCGAGTGGTCATGTTAGTGGATTTAATCACATCTGCATTCCAAAAGGTTTCATGTGTTAGCTTCCCAAACGTTAACATCGCACTTCGCATTTATCTGCCCACGGCAATATCAAATTGCAGTGGGGAGTGATCTTTTTCAAAAATAAAAAGAATAAAATATGAGGTTCGAAGTTGCATTGGTCAACAGCGACTGTTTTCTCTCCCTGGTGAGCGTTGAAAATGATATTGTAGAGCCACTAACAGTGGCTGCAGACAGAAGGGGGTCTTTGCGACGGCCCTAGGTATCCAAGGCAGCGGGGGATCAAAAGATTGATGTTACAAAAATTAAAAGGCTGTAACTGGAGATTTTTCCTATTGTAAAGCTGCTAACACATGGTGCATGGATTCAATTTTTCGAAACTTGTTTTTTTGCCAACACTAGTTTTTACGTATGCAAATTCCAGTAATTTTCGCATTTTTCAATACTAGGGATCTATACTCTAAGTGTGTGGCGCACACCCAATCAAACCGACAGTGACGTGACTTTTTCCTGATCGTGCGATCAAGGGAAATCACAAATAAGACTTGAAAGACGTATATGGACGTTCAATTGATCTTCAGGGACAAATGTCAAAACTGTCCTATTTCAACTTGCTTGATTTAGCTGCTATTTTGATGCATCTCTTGTTTCCCGTTTCGTTATTTCATGTGGCAACTCTGGGTGGGCTCTAATACTACCTCACACCTGTGCTTGCAATATGTGCATCATTTCGAGCTTCGTCATTAATTGGCAGTTTAGGCGGATTGATCATAACGGCTCACACAACCCCGTGTCTGTTCCCCAGTAGTTGTACATATAGGCTAATAGCCACATAATAAAAAATAAAAATTTTCTTGCGTGCTTTATGCGCATTCTAAATTCTTGTGTAGTTTAGCAGCATGCCTGCTTTGCTCAACTGCTATTCGACGAGACTCGAGACATTCGCGCAGACCAGCTTTGCTGATGTGAACTGGGCTGACGTAGCATTGTGCTCTGCTTCCATCTTTTGAGTAGTTGCCGGATATTTTTGCAGTTACTGTATAAACTGCTTCGTGGTAGCGTTGATTGCTGTTTTTCTCGGGTCTATTAACTTGAAGCCCAGATAATTTATGTTAATTCCAGTGACACATTGTACAAAAACGACTGACGAGAATGCGTNTAGAATAATATGCAGATTGCGTCAACAAACTTCGCCAAAACGCTGGTTTGCAAACGCAAGTATGACGTCATATCATGANGTTGCAAACAGCGTATATCCAGTTACAATGACCACCATANGCTGCTGCTCACTACTAGAATTTGGNAGGGGGGCATNCAATCAAGCAGTCATTCCGGGCATCATCAGACCTCTGCACGCCACTGGTCACTAACCTTCAGTGATTTGATCAGCGACTTTACTTTTAAAAACGCTCGAAAAAATCCATGTACCGTAACCAAACACCACTTTATGATGAAAGCTTATTATTTCATTTATGCATACATGTACATCATATTGTTTGCTAAATCCATGAGTTTCGTTCATATTGTGATTTCGATACTAGATGATTCGTTCTTTGCTCAAGTTTCATTTGTTTCAAAAATACAAGTACTTCAGTTCGTTCATTCAGTTATATGTATATATAGAAAGGGGCCCCTTTCTAAGTTCCAGCCAGGGGCCCCATGCAACCTTAATCCACTCCCGCCTAAATATATGCTTTCCATCTACATGTAACTGCATAAGCTTAATCTGGAAATGTGATCGCCATTTCGCTATTTATTAGTCTCCTAGCTTGGGCTTGAGATGCCACTTCCTAATGTAAGAACCACCATTGTACTTCTGTGCAGGTCGGATATACGTTTTAGACATTATTTTTTCTGATCTACGGATATATAAAACACTAAAACGGTGTCAAACACTGGCGCGCAGCATGCTTTATCTCGGTGGTCCCCAGCCTCTGGGCCAATATCAGCAGGGCCGGATTAAATGAACGCGAGGCCCCGGGCAAAGTCGTGACTGCGATAACGCTGAGCGCAACTTCTTTTCACATGCTCGCGTTTAAACTTTGCAGAAGCACCGGTGAATAACGTCAGAACTGATACAATTTGGCAGCCTACACTTCAGAGGCAATTGGGGGTGACCATGTACGGCGGTTCGTATGTGGTTAGTTTATTCAAACAGAAAGTCGTATCACAAAAAAACGACCTTTTTGCTACCGTGACGCTACTCAATAATCTTTTTTGTCATAGACTCTCTGACCATCTTCACTGCACAAATCGTCCATTCACATATGTATTGAGGAAATATATGTCTACACTCTCCCGCAGATCAAAACGTACACGGTTTAGAAAAAGTGTTCTCAACGAAATATCACGCAAAGCAACTTGAACCGTACTACTTGACTGAAGTTTTGCGATGACAGCTTTGCAATAGTTACACCTCTTAACTGCTCCGTGATCAAGTGGACAACAGCGCTTTGATCTGAGACTGATACCCTCACGATCACGACAAACACTTCGCAACTAATTGTTGCGTCAGTGCATTAGCGGGTAATTGCAAAGGCGTTACATTGAGAAGAACACTTAGTAACGAACTTATTGAAGTGACCCTGGTCTCCGTCACTCTGTCAATGTGTGCTTTTTGAAAAAAAGTCAGCTACGAAAAGTTTCATGACGCCACATTTTTTTGCACGTGAAATCGTTGATGATTATCTCCAGACCGCCATCTCCAAGAATCTCATGCTCCATGCTCATCAGAAACAGCATGCTTAGTTTTTGCCCAATTGAACTTCGAAGATAATTCTTAATTCTATGCAACACAGAAAAAGACAGCTCTCTAATACAGTTGAAAACCATGAGGCACATATTTATGCGAAGGGAATTTCGGTATTTGGAAGAGTGTAGCTCGTTTTTCACAATACACAAACACATTCGCAATCTCTACATTTTCCGTTGTCAAGCGAAATTTCTGATTTAACGCTATGTACGCATGCACAGAGTAATATTCTACATATCAAATACGCTGCGAAAACTTATGATTAGGGCTTTGAGATTCGTGTTTAGGTAAGTGTGTCGATTAGGGTCAGAAAAAGAAATAATTGAGGTCGACGATTAAAGTCCGAAAATTTTCAATGGTTCAGGTTATTCCCGTACTGTAGCTTGTTGTGGGTACCTGACATCTAACCAAAATGTTTCAATTTACACAACACACATCAAAAAACAAATTGCCACAATTTATTTCTTTATTCTGAGAAGTCAAATATTTGAGAAACAATAACAGCTCAGAAATTTCGCAGATGTCAGAAATTTCGCTTGACACCGTCACGGTGATCAAGATTAGTTTGGCTTGTCCAAAATGGCGTTGAAGAGGGCTGCAAATTGCACAAGTTCTGCTGCAAACGTTAATGTTTGCGCTGCAAAAGAAAATTTGGAAGAGGAACTATAATTAAATCAGTATTCGATTATCATTTCGATTGAAATAAGCACACTCATATGTTTTTGTTCGTAACACAAACTTTCTGGGTTTTATCGTACGCATACGTTTTTTTTGGTGTGCAACCTGGGTTTATTTCAAATCACTGAATGGGAGCCCTGTGTGTGACTGTTGAACACAGACATCTTGGTAGGTAATGTAGCGAGACAGTGACACTGCTCATAGCGGTAAGCCACGTATAGTTTTATACTGTGTGAAAAGAAGCATGAGCAAATCTATAGCAGTGCTTCCACAAGTTTGAAAAATCCATTTTTATAGTATGATACTGTGATTAACGTGCCCGAGTGAAAGCTTAATCCAGTGGTTCCCAACCGGGGTGCCATTTGCAATAACCAGGGGTGCCGCGAGATAATACGTTTTTCAATATATCATTAAAAAAATACATTTTCAAACTGTGATCAAACCCTAAAGCAAATAGGTGGGCCACTGGGTGCCGCGTACTATATATTTCTCTCTGTAGGGCGTCGCAAGTCTAAAAAGGTTGGGAACCACTGGCTTCATCAATCGACTCTTATGCAGGCGTATTTTCACACAGTAAAAAATACGTGGCTTTAGGATACGTCTATCCAGACTTGTGGGAATACCTATTTATCATTAAAGTTTAGTTATGACTTCTTAGTGAGCACTAAGTGCAAAGCTATATTTGCTGTGGCGAGTTTTTGTAAATAATCTGCTCAGTTTTTTAAAG